>OCTW013421985.1_pt1 | contig 114982 bp, 99 predicted proteins | sample 1539671 | NCBI WGS metagenome assembly OCTW01 (sample SAMN02144230, study PRJEB22623) | gut metagenome | biome: sheep rumen | host: Ovis aries | place: New Zealand | reverse complement strand
AGCAAGTTTACAAACCGGAATATAGATTTTCAGCATAATATTAAAAATAATGGTCAAAATATTTGGAATTTAACATAGAAAGCGAATTATTCATAGCTTATTTCTGAGCCGACAGGCTCCTAAGATTTTCAAAAAAGATTTTCAAAGAATTTCTGCCCGTAAGGGCACAAAAAAAATAAAGTTTTATCTGTTTTACCAGTTTTATTTATCAAACAAAAAATAGGACATTTTTGTCATTGCTTGATTAAAATCATGTCAACGAAAAAACTCAAAATAGGAGAGAACAAGAGGTGAAAAACGGAAAAAGGATGCGAAAATCAATGATTTCGCACCCTTTTTTTCGTGAAAGCATAGCTTTTACTGTGAGAAAGCATAGCTTTCACATCGTCATTCGATAGCTTTCACAACGTAAAACGATAGCTTTTGCAACGCAAAAACTATCGTTTTTTTATGCTTTTTCAGAACCTACTGCTGATTATCAGGCAGTTACAAACCTCCGCAGATTTCGCTGTAGCAAACCAGCGGGAAATAATTTTGGAATATCGCAAGCATGAGGCGTTAAACGACTACATAGAACAGGACAAAATCGATTTATGCCCTGAAAAAGAGGGAGGTGTCATATCAGAAGGAGACTATTACTCCTGTGCAAGCTTGGCACGGATGGCCTTTGTCTCCTCCTCATAGCCCGGTTTCTCAAGCAGGGCGAACATATTCTTCTTGTATGCCTCCACGCCTGGCTGGTTGAAGGCGTTGACACCGAGGATGTTGCCAGAGATACCACAACCCAGCTCGAAGAAGTAGATGAGCTGACCGTAGTTGTAGGCGTCGAGCTTCTCAATAGAGATGAGAATGTTTGGCACACCACCGTCAACGTGAGCAAGGCGTGTGCCGAGCTCAGCGTTCTTGTTCACCTCGTCGATACGCTTGCCAGCGAGGAAGTTCAAACCGTCAAGGTTCTCCTTGTCCTCTGGGAATAGCAACTTGTTGTCCGGATTCTCAACAGAGATGCATGTCTCAAAGATGGTGCGCTCGCCGTCCTGAATCCACTGACCCATAGAGTGCAGGTCAGTAGTGAAGTCGCATGATGCAGGGAAGATGCCCTTGCCGTCCTTACCCTCAGACTCGCCGTAGAGTTGCTTCCACCACTCTGCATAGTAGTGCAGCTTAGGCTGGTAGTTGATGAGTATCTCTATCTTCTTGCCGTTCTGGTAGAGGGCATTTCGCGTTGCAGCATAGATAGCTGCAGGGTTCTGCTCGAATGGAACGTCAACGGCGCACTCCTTCTCCATAGCCTGTGCACCAGCCACGAGAGCGTCGATGTCGATGCCTGCGCAGGCGATAGGCAACAGACCTACCGGTGTGAGCACAGAGAAACGACCACCCACATTATCAGGAATGATGAATGAACGGTAGCCCTCCTTGTCAGCGCAAGTGCGGGCAGCGCCCTTCTTGGCGTCGGTCACTGCCACAATAAGGCTCTTGGCCTTCTCCTTGCCCACCTGTGCCTCCAGCTGAGTCTTGAGCAGACGGAAGGTAAGAGCGGTCTCGGTGGTAGTACCTGACTTAGAGATATTGATGATAGCGAAGGTCTTGCCCTTGAGGTATGAGGTAAGCTCAAAGAGGTAATCCTCGCCGATGTTGTTACCGGCGAACACCACGGCAGGAGTCTTGGCATCCTTAACCAGCCACTGGAAGCTGTTAGAGAGGCCCTCAATGACACACTTTGCACCGAGGTATGAACCGCCGATGCCTGCCACTACTATAACCTCTGCCTGGCTGCGCAGGTCAGCAGCCACAGCCTTTACCTCTGCAAGGAACTCTGGGGTGATGGATGAAGGCAGGTGGAGCCAGCCCAGAAAGTCGTTACCCGGCACAGTGCCGTCCTCAAGTCCCTTACGTGCAGCCATTGCCTTGTCCTTAAGCGCCATCACGGCTCCTGCGGGAAGGAACTGCTGCGCCTTTGTAATGTCAAGTGATATACTTTTCATCTTTATGATTATATTGTTAATTAGTTATTTTTTCCACCACAAAAGTACTAAGTTTTTTTGAGATAGCAAAACTTTTTCACATATTATATATATATAAAGTTTCGCATGTGCTCCACTTCTTAGGTGACAAGGTTTCAGGTCATAAGGTCTTAAGGTGAGATATGTATATCAAAGCACAGACTACAGCATATCTCACCTGTAACCTTACGACCTTATGACCTAATGACCTTATGACCTAATAACCTAATGACCTAATAACCTAATAACCTAATAACCTAATAACCTAATAACCTAATATTAAAAAACAGGCACTGACAATAAAGCCAGTGCCTGTTATTATCGTTGAACACGATATCGGTAAAAAGATGTTGCTTACTTCTTGATGTTGCCGTAACGCTGCTGGAAGCGATCCACGCGACCTGCGGTATCGACAAGCTTGCTCTTACCTGTGTAGAATGGGTGAGAGGTGTTAGAGATTTCTATCTTCACTACAGGATAGGTCTCGCCCTCGAATTCTACTGTGTCGTTAGTCTTGCATGTTGACTTTGAGAGGAACATGTCGCCGTTTGACATGTCTTTGAAAACCACTGCACGGTAGTTTTCTGGATGAAGGTCTTTTTTCATTGTTGTCTTGTTTTTATGCCGCCGCAAATAGGCGGTTTTGTCATTCATAATTAAATTTCCGTGCAAAGGTATTACTTTTTATTCATATATGCAAGGTTTTTTACGTTTTTTTACCCTAATACTGAATTTTTGTTAATAGCTACTGAAAAAATAAAAAAAAAGAATTACCTTTGACTTGATAAACATTCAGTACTAATTAATACATTATTAAAAACATGAAAAAAACATTATTAGCAGCTGTAATGGCAGTATTTGCGATGACAGCATCAGCACAGATTTATGTGGGTGGCCAGATAGGTTTCACCAGCTCAAGCGTGAAGGTCTACAGTGACGGCGACAGCAAGAGCGGCACCTCTTTCAAGATTTTGCCAGAGGTGGGCTACAAGCTCAATGAAAACTGGGCAGTAGGCATGCAGGTGGGTTACTCTCAGGGTATCACCTCTTTCGGCACATTCGACGTTAACGACCTCCGTTCTCTCGCTCACACTGCGGTTGGCTCTGTCTTGGACGTACTGGGCAACAGCGACCTCACTGACGTGAAGCTGAACTCTTTCCGCGTGGCTCCATACGCGCGCTTCACATTCCTCAAGGCCGGCAACTTCGACTTCTTCCTTGAGGGTGGTGTGGCTTACACCAACATCAAGGCAAAGAACTTGGGAAATATCGTACGTATACTTGATGAGGATCCTACAGTGAATGCTTTGGAGATTGGCATACGCCCGGGTATCATCTTCAACGTGACCAAGAACGCACAGGTTGTGGCTAAGATTGGTAACCTCGGCTATCAGTTTGCGAAGCTGAACCTCGGCTCTGAGGCTTCTGACGCAGGCGTTAAGCCTTCTATCAACCGTTTTGGCATTGACATCGACGGCGACGATATGTCACTCGGTTTCAACTACCAGTTCTAAAAAAGAATTTGACTTAGTTTAATTATTTGTTTATCACTATAGGTATGGAGCATAGGGATATGCTCTGTACCTATTTTTCTTTAAGACTTATGCATATAACCAGATTTTTACTTCCTGCTATGGCATGCCTGATGATGATGACGGCATGCACGAACGAAGATAGCGCCGAGGCATGGAAATGGCGGGGAGCCGACTACCCTAACCCGGAAAGAGAAGAGGGGGCGAAACGCATAATGTTGGCAACTGACATCCACGTGATGGCGAAGGAGCTGCTGATATCAGGGGGCGAGGCCTTTGACAACTATAAAGAGAGAGACCCTAAACTGTTGGAGTATAGCGAGGAGGTGCTGCAGACGCTGGTGGACAAGGCGCTGGAGACGAGGGCCGACCTGCTTATCATACCGGGAGACCTGACAAAGGACGGCGAGCTGTTGAGTCACCAGAAGGTGGCAAGCCTGCTGGCTCCGTTATACGACGAGGGAATACCCGTGGTGGTGGTGCCGGGCAACCATGACATAGAGAATCCTAACGGCAGGTATTTTGACGGCAGCGAGACATCTCCGGCTGAGCGCACCTCGCCCGAGACGTTCACCTCTATTTACCGTAACTACGGCTATGGCAGTGCCATAGAGCGCGATGCGACATCTCTGTCTTACGTCACCGAACCGTTAGAGGGTCTGGTATTACTATGCATAGACACCAACAGGTATGACGAGAACAAGTACAAGGAGAAGGGTGACGATTGCGACATGAACCTGACAGCTGGACGCATACGCCAGAGTACGCTGGAATGGTTGTGCGAACAGGCTGACAAGGCTCGCGAGAAAGGCAAGCAGGTGGTGGTGGTGCAACACCACAACATGGTGCCGCATCACGATGCAGAGCCGACAATACAGAGTAACTACCTGATAGAAGACCACAAGGAGGTGGCTGAGAAACTGATGGCTCACGGCATACACCTTGCACTGACGGGGCACCTGCACCTGCACGACGTGGCACAGTTGCGCACAAGACACGACGGGAGGATTGACAGTCTGGTGGATATAGCCACAAGCTCCGCCGTGTCATATCCTAATGCCTACAGGATGATAACGGCGAGCAACAACTTCACAAAATGGAGGGTTGAAACTGAATATGTAACAAGCACGGCAAGCATCGACGATATACAGCAAAAGAGTAAGCAAATGCTGCAAGACAATATATTCAGCGGACTGGAGGCATCTGTCAACGAGGTATGGGACGGGGTGGACAGTTACCGCGGGATGTTGGAGAAATACAATCTGCCACCTGAGCTGCTGCCCGACAACGCTAATGAACTGACTGCTCTGCTGAAGAAGTACATAGGCAAGGAACTCTTGGAGGCTTACTTAATACACTCCGAGGGCAACGAGGCAAATAACCCACGCTCCGCAGAACTACAGGAAGAACTGAAAAGCGGAACACTGAAGATGTTGCGCCAGCGACTGACTGACATCGGCATGACGGAGAAGGAGACTGACACAAAAATGCTTCTGCTGTCAATAGCTTACAATATGTATCTGGAGCCTATGCTGAGGGGAATCCTCTCTGATGTCAACCAGGCTGACGAAAACGGGCTGAGCAGTGTCAGCGACGACCTGAACCCTACACTTTTGTTGCCACACTGACGGACATCAGGAAACATTACTTTATACTCTTTGAAACAATTAAGGGACTGGAAACTACAAAAAAGTTATAACTTTGCCGTAGTGAAAGTAAACTAAGCTAATCAATATGAAAAAGATTTTCCTATCCCTGTTACTCGTAACCTTAGCAACGGCAGATATCAATGCCGAACATACACAGACCACGAAAGGCATAACCGTTAAAGTTAATAACGGCACTACGGCGGTGAGGGGCTTTGAAACGGCTCCCAAGCTGGTGCGTCTTGAGGTGATTGACGCCAATATCATACATGTGTCTGCCACGGCAGAGGAGAACTTTGCTGACCGTCCCAGCCTTATAGTGACGCCGCAGAAGGCTTACACCGACTATAAGGTAAAGGAGGACAAGGGGATGGTAACCATCACTACACCGGCTATCAACGCACATGTGCTGAAGGCCACGGGTGAGGTATGGTTTACCGACCATGAGGGTAAGGCTATAATAAAAGAGGTGCAGGGAGGCGGAAAAGGGTTCCGCCGCTATACCTGTACCCAGACACACGCTGACGGCAGACCTGAGACATACTACGGATGGAGCACACGCACGGTGTTTGAAAACCTGCACCATGACGAGGCTCTGTATGGATTGGGACAGCATCAGGCGGACGAGTGGAACTATAAGGGACGTAACGAGGAGTTGTTTCAATATAACACAAAGGTGAGCATACCTTTTTTCGTTAGTTCCGAGGGATACGGCGTGCTGTTCGACAATTATTCGCTGAGCCGTTTCGGCAATCCTGACGACTACTCACAGTTGGGCAGGGTGTTCACGCTGAAGGACAAGGACGGTGTGGAGGGTGCCTTGACGGGAACATACAGCGCGCCGCAACAGGAGACGCTGGTAAGACGTGAGGACAGCATATATTTTGAGAACCTGAAGTCTGCCAAGTTCCTGCCTAAGTATGACCTGGCAAAGGCTACGGTGATATACGAAGGTACCATTACGCCTAAGATGACCGGCGAATACCGTTTCTCTCATTACTACAGCGGATATCAAAAGATTTTTATTGACGGTAAGTCTGTATATACTGAGGACCTTACAGGCAGCGGAAGCGACGCACAGGAGATATGGCGCACTGCATGGAACCCTAATGCGCGAAAGTTTGCAGTGACACTAAATGCCGGACAGGAGTATAAGATAAGGATTGAATGGAAGCCTGACGGCGGCGAGGCTTACTGCGGTCTGCGCGCGTTAGAGCCGGTAAGCGACGAGGAGCAACAGCGCATATCTATGTTTAGCGAGATGGCGCAGCAGCTGGATTACTATGTGATAACTGCTGTCACAACGCCAAAGACGACGGAGACACTGGCTGGAGGCAGTCCGGTGGACCAGGTGATAGCCGGCTACAGGAAACTGACTGGCAAGGCGCAGATAATGCCGGAGTGGCTGTTGGGCTACTGGCAGAGCCGCGAGAGATATAAGACTCAGGATGAGATTCTTGATGCACTCAGGGGATTCAGAAAGAGACATCTGCCTATAGACAACATCGTAATGGACTGGAACTACTGGGTACCAGACTCATGGGGAGCATTTACCTTTGACCCTGAGCGTTTCTCTGACCCTAAGACTATGATTGACTCCATACATGGCATGAACGGCAAGATTATGATATCATGCTGGCCGAAGTATTACCTTACGGTGGACAACTACAAGGAGCTGAACGACAAAGGGTATATCTACCAACAGAGCGTGAGGGACAGCCTGTATGACTGGTTAGGATATAAGTATGCCTTCTATGATGCGTATGACAAGGAGGCAAGGCGCATATTCTGGAGACAGCTGTATGAGAAACTGGGCACCATCGGCATGGATGCATGGTGGATGGATGCCTCGGAGCCTAACGTGAGGGACTGTACGGACATGGAGTATCGAAAACTGTTGTGCGGACCTACGGCATACGGCTCAAGCGATGAGTATTTCAATGCTTACTCTATAGTGAATGCCGAGGCTATATATGACGGGCAGCGTGCGTATGAGACTGCCATAGAGAAGCAGGGCATAGCCGCAGATGACAGTAGGAGACTGCAGGAGGCTACATCATGGAATGAGTATGGTTACAATAACTCTTTCTCACCTGAGAACAAGCGTGTGTTCCTGCTTACACGCAACGGTTTCGCATCGGAACAGCGCTACTCTACTGCCACATGGTCTGGAGATATAGGCACACGTTGGGAGGACATGAAGGCGCAGATAACCGCCGGACTTAACTTCTCTATATCAGGAGTGCCTTACTGGAGTCAGGACATTGGCGGTTTCTCTGTGGAGAACCGTTATGCCAAGGCGCAAAGCCTGTTTGACAAGGAGGGCATAGAGAATGAGGACTTGAAGGAATGGCGCGAGCTTAACGTAAGGTGGCATGAGATGGGTATGTTCGCACCAATGTACAGGTCGCACGGACAGTTCCCGCTGCGCGAGCCTTGGAACATCGCACCAGAGGGCCACAAGGCGTATGAGGCTATCAAAGCGTGCCTGGAGTTGCGCTACAGACTGATGCCATACATATACTCATTGGCTGCAGAGGTTCATTTTAACGACTATACCATAATGAGACCACTCGTCATGGATTTCCACAACGACCCTGAGGCTCTTAACGTGGCTTACCAGTTTATGTTCGGACCTGCGATTATGGTTAACCCCGTATATAAGTATGGAGAGCGCAGTCGCAAGGTATATATGCCGAAGGGACAGACTTGGTATGACCTTTTCTCTGGCAACGTGGTGAGCCGCACAGGTGGAGAGACAAAGACTCTTGACGCTCCGTATGAGAGCATACCTTTGCTCGTAAGGGGTGGCAGCATCATTCCTGTAGGACCGAAGATGGAATATACTCAGGAGAAGAAGGCTGACAACATCCGACTGTTTATATATGAGGGTGCAGACGGAGAGTTCAACCTCTATGAGGACGAGGGCACCAATTATGGATATGAGGCTGGCAGGTACGCCAACATACAGCTATGCTACGATGATGCAGCAAAGACGCTTACAATAGGCCAGCGCCGAGGTTCTTTCCCTGGCATGCTGACAAAGCGCACTTTCACCATAGTATATTGTTCAAAGAACAACGCACAGAAGTTCAACCCTGATGCTAAAGGCATCACAGTGAAGTATAACGGCAAGGAGAAGGTCATAAAACTTAAATGACCTTCCCCTACCCTAAATCAGCATATCACAGCTTATAAAGGACACCCCCAAAGACCATTCCCCAAAAAAACATAGCCCAACAAGCCCCATAAAAGACCCACAAGCCCGCAAAGCACATTAACCCTACAAGCCCCCATAAAAGACCCACTAACCCGCAAAGCACATTAACCCTATAAGCCCCCATAAAAGACCCACTAACCCGCAAAGCACATTAACCCTATAAGCCCCAAAGCCCATAAAAACCAACAAAACCAATTACCCCATTTCTCCATAAGACCCATATAACAACCAGAAAACGCAACAAACTACCACAAACAAAAAAGACAGCGGATACATCATATCCGCTGTCTTTTATTTACTATTTAGTCTAATTCCTTTTCCAGTCTTTACTTCATTCCCAGCACTGCCTTAGCATTACCATTGTTTGGATCAAGTTCTACGAGCTTGGTAGCAACCTCCTTTGCCTTGTCCATATCATTGGTTGCATGAACATAGTATGCTATCAGAGTGTTGTAGGCATCAACGAGCATCTTTGTCTCACCAGCAGAGCGGTCACTCTTTGCATAAAGGATATCACCAAGAGTAGCGAAGTGAGGACCAGCCAACTTCAACTGCTCCATCTGTGGGATTGCAAGAGAGAATGGCATACGTGCACGCTTCATGGCGACATAAGCTGCATTGTCTGGATATTTGTCGCCGAGAGCCTCATACAACGCATCTGCCTTGTCATACGCAGCCTTCTTAACATCCGCCGCAGAGTTATCGTCCGCAAGCTGGTCAACGTAAAGCTGCGCAAGCATCTCATCGATAGAGAAAGAAGACTGTGGCTGAGCCTTGAGATACTTGTCAAGATACTGACCTGCCTTCTCATAGTCAGAGAGAGACTTATAGCAGTCAGAGATGCTCTTGTCTGCCTCCATACTTGTAGCAGCATCACAGTCCTTCACGCCCTGCAGATTCTGATAGGCAGCGATAGCCTCCTGATACTTTCCTGCAGACTTCAAAGCCTTTGCATAATAGGTATAGTCATATACTGATGCCTTGAGAGAGTCTGAAGCATTGAAAAGCTTGTCTGCTGCAAGAAGAGCATTGTCATAATCCTTCTTGTCTGTGTAGTTGAACATCATCAAACGGTTGAACGATGCATTGCGAGGGAATTTATTGTGACCCTCTGTCGCAACCTTGAGTGACTTGTCATAATCCTTCGAGAGGAAGAGGTTTGTCGCATAGTCTGAAATCTGATAGTCCTTCATCTCGCTGAGGTTAACCTTATCATAGTACTCTATGGCCTTTGACATCTTACCTGCACCGGAATAAATCTCTGCTGCGATAAGGTCAACAGGATAGTCTGGACGCTCACTGCGTAATGCCTCCAATGTCTGAACAGCACCCACGGGGTCTGTTTTGCTCATTATCTGGGCATAACGACGATAACCATCAGGGTTCTTCGGGTCGAAGTAGATTGCCTGCTGGAACTGGGCTGCCGCTGTACCGCCATCATCCTCGCTAACGGCGATATTACCTAACAACACAAACGGACTTGCCGTAGCCTGAGCCTTTTTGTTTGCCACGAGATCCGCTGCCTGTTGAGCGTACAGCTTTGCATTGGCATAGTCTTTCTCTGTAAGATAAGCCTTGCCTATGCCGACAAGCGCATCCACATTCTTCTTATTCTGCTTAGCGATAGCCGCTACCTGCTTATTAGCGTCAGGTGCACCGCTCTTGATGATAGCAGCTACCTGCTGCTGTATTTCATCAGTCTGCTGAGCCATTGCTGGAGCTGATACAACTGTTACCAGGGCTCCAAGTATAATATTACGTACTTTCATAGTCATTTAAGTTTTTAGTTTGTGTTACCAGTTAATTAGTTTCTCTTTTTCCTTATTTATGTTCCTATTTGTTAGTATTCTTTGTCTATATGACGAAAACCCAAACACAAAGTTTAAGTTTCCGTCACAAAACTCTTTCATCCATCAAAAGCATTCTTCTATTCCGATAATTATCCTTCTGTGATAATTACTTATCAAGTTACACTCTATGATAATTACTTATCACGTCACCTTCTATGATAATTACTTATCAGGTTACCCTCTGTGATAATTACTCATCGGTTACATGCACACTGCGGAACGTGATATTGCCGTATGCAGGAAGTAATCCCGACTTCAGTATCACCATCTGTCCTTCATTCTGCGAGATGATAAAATTCTTGAAACCTGTAGGCAGGCCGTGAGAGTTAGTATCATTCAGCAATATATAAAGTGTACGTGTAAATGGATAGCTGTCGTTATAGAAATAATACTGATACGGCTTATATGAGTTTGCCGGTGTTGCCACATCAAGCGTAGATATAGCCATAGGACGAATACCTCTCTTAAATGTCAGATTGGTAGAGTCACGCTTGTCATTAAGCCAGTTACTTCCAATGAGGCCGATAGCCTCCTTATGCTTCTCCACATACTCCACCACCTCAGCCGTAGAATCGACAGCGAAAGCTCCTGGAGCAGTGATAGGCTTACCTCCAAGTATGCTGTCCTCCACAAAATGTACGGTAGAAGAGCGCTTGTTATCAAACACAACGCTTATCTCACCCAATTTTGAGTTAGGGAATATCTCATCCCAACGCTTTACCTCACCAGAGAGTATGCGACGTATATCTTTCACACTGATACAAGAATCAGTGTTCTGTTCATGCTGTACAATAGCCAGACCATCATATGCCATCTTGATGCTCTGTGGGAACTGCTTCTGTGCCTTAAGGTACTCGAGTTCCTTTGGTTTATAATCACGTGAGGTTACTATCAGCCATACGGAGTCTTTCATCAAGAGGTCCACCGCTTCTGACTCATTAGTATATATAGGAGTCAGTTTGGCATCAGGGTACTTATACTCGAAGAGCTCACGTATCTCTTCAATAATAGGACTAAAACTTTCGTCAGAGGCGAAAGAAATCGCCCCTGACGAAAAAGTGTCTGTACGACCGCTTTTATTCTCGCTTACGCAAGAATAAAAGCCGGTCATTAGCATTAATCCTACGAAAATGTAAGATATCGTTCTTTTCATAAAAATGTGCTGTTCAGTATTAAGAACAAGTGATTAGTTCAGGCGGAATGTAACAGGCAGAGTGTAACGCACTGTAACGGCCTGACCGTTCTGCTTACCAGGTATCCACCTAGGCATACCCTTAACCACACGTACGGCCTCCTTGTCAAGTGACGGGTCAACCGACTTAGCCACTCTGACGTCAGAGATATGTCCGTCCTTGCCAACCACGAACTGTACTATCACACGACCCTGGATACCGTTCTCCTCTGCGATTACAGGATACTTGATATTCTGGCTCAGATAGTTCATCAGTGCTGCGTTACCGCCAGGGAAAGAAGGCATCTGCTCAACTACGTCGAACACCTTGTTCTCTTCCTCCTTAGGCTTCACAGGCTCAGTGGCAATTACCTCCTTGGCCTTGAGCACCTCACCACCTTCATCATTACCCTTCACGTCGAATGAACCGACTGAGAGCTTAGAACTCATGATTTCATCCTGAGACTTCATCTCATCCTCTGGACGAACCTCATTATCCTTTTTGATTTCAGGAGCGGTGAACTTAACGGAGCTCTTAACCTTCTCCACCACTTTCTCCACATTTTCCTGCTTCACTACTTCCTTACGCTCGACCTTAGCCTCTTTCTTCTGTTCGAGGGCAGAGAGCTCTACGGCCTCTTGCATAGCCTGTCTCTTAGCAGCAGCCTCATCCGCGATATTCTTCAGGGTGAGACCTATCTGACAAGCAATGGCAAGCAAGATAACAGCAAGGATAGCAATGACATTACGCTTACCAGTACCCTTACGGAGTACGTAGGCGCCGTATGCCTGGTTACGGTTTTCAAACACGAGGTCTGTCCACGCACCAGATATAAGATCAATTTTTGCCATTTTGATTATCTTTTTTTAGTGTTAATACTTTTTGTGATCAATAGTCTGACTTACGTTTTACAGGTCTTACTTGATACCCTTCTCTGTGAGAAGCTTCAGATCCTGATCGGAAATCTTATCAATCACATACTTGCCTATGCTGCATAACTGCATCTCGTCAAGAGCGTCAACTACGTTTTTGTAGCTTGCGTTGTCAGTAGCCTTAATGATGATGGTCATAGTCTGAATCTTATTACCTGTAGGCATCTCACCATTCTTAAGTTTAGAGAGTTCCTTAGAGTAAACTGAGTCAGCCATATTCTCTTTTTCCTTGCGCTCGTCCAACTCGCGCTTAGCTTTCATCACCTGCAGAACTGGCTGAGTACCGTCCTCAGTGACGTGAGTCATCAGGACTTTACGTATGCCATTCTTACCCCATGTGGTCTCTTTCATACAAGAAGGATCATCATACTTTGGAATACCCTCGATATAATAGATCTTGTCATCAGCGCCCACATAGATAGTAATAGTGTAAGACTCTTTCGTTACTGTCTTATCTTCCTTATCCAGGTTCTTATCGTTAGATGGCATTGAGAGCTCCATTGACTGAGGCTTTGCCAACGATGTACAGAGCATGAAGAAGGTGATAAGAAGCATCATCATATCAACCATAGGCGTAAAGTCCACACGGGTATTCGCCTTTTTCTGTTTACTTGTTGATTTCTTTGCCATTCTTTATTCCTCCCCTGTCTTTAATGATGTGATAAGGTAGTAACGGTTCTGATCCATATCCTGAAGCTCAGACATAATCTTCTTCACACTCTTGTAAGGTGTGTCAGAGTCAGCCTTGATAGCAATCTTCAGGTCATCCACCGCGTCAACAGCAGATGTAACCCACTCCTGGAACTCGCTCTTTCCGCCGTTGATAGAGTCAAGAGGAACACCGGCCTCAGCGCCTGTGATAGCCTCTGTCATCTTCTCAGAAGGCAGACGGAGATAGTTCTGCAGTTTGCTCAGGCCCATACCCCACATAGGGTCAGTCTGAAACTTCTTCATATCCTGGGCAGTCAGGTTGAGGTTGAACTTATCGTTCATATCCTGAATGACAGTCATCACATCATTCTGATTGTCCATGCTCATAAACACCTTGCCGTCCTTGCCGACAACGATGTTCAAGACGTTTTTCTCTGGAATCTTGATCTCCGACACAGACTGTGGCTGGTTAACCTTCACCGGCTCATTCTTCACGAACGTAGATGTAAGCATGAAGAAGGTCAGCAAAAGCACCATCACGTCAGACATCGGGGTCATGTCTATCCAGACGTCGCTTTTCTTAACTTTTAACTTACCCATATTCTGAATAAAATTTTAAAGGGTTAGTAAAAGATTAAGCTTCTGGGTGCTTGTCTTCGTAGGTGTGTGCGATGGTGTAACCAATCTCGTCCATAGCGAATGTGAGCTTATCAATCTTGTTGGTAAAGTAGTTATAAGCAACTACTGATACCCAAGATGTAGCGATACCAGAGGCTGTGTTCACAAGGGCCTCAGAGATACCGGTTGACAGTGCCATAGAGTCAGCACCACCACCAGCAGCAAGAGCGGCGAATGAACGTATCATACCAAGCACGGTTCCGAACAGAGCGGTAAGAGTACCCAGTGTAACGATGGTAGCGATGATTGGGAGGTTCATTGTCATGGTAGGCATCTCAAGTGCTGTAGCCTCCTCGTGTGCATTCTGGATAGTAGCTACCTTCTCCTTCAGCTTGATAGGTGCAGACTCCATCTCCTTGTAAGACTTCAGGTCAGCGAGAACCACGTTTGCAACAGAACCACCCTGCTTGTTGCAGAGCTCTACTGCCTTGTCGATGTCGCCATCCTTAAGAGCCTTCTTCACGTTCTCTGTGAACTTTGTAACATTACCCTTACCTGAGCAAGCAGAGATAGCGAAGATACGCTCTACTGACATTGCGATAACGGTGCAGAGAAGGCCGAGGATGATAGGCACAACCCAACCACCTTTATACACGGTACCGAGCATGTTAAGTGGGTGTCCGTTTGCAGCGTCGCCATTAGCGAAGTTTGCTGGATTACCCAAGAAGAACAGATAGAAGCAGATACCAACTGCGAATGCGAATGCAATGATGATAATTGCGTGTCTTACGCCCTGGAAGCCCTGAGACTTCTTAGCGCCGGCTGTTTTTTTAGTTGCCATAGTTTTTAGTTTGGTTTTGTGATTATTAAATTTAGTAAAATAATTGTTTTAGAATAGTTGTTTTTCTATATTTGGGTGGTTTAAGGTCGGGCTTTTGCCCCCTTTACAGGGTTTCTAATAACAAAGGTAATAATTAATATTTAATCTAAAAATGTTTTTCACGCTTTTAACATTTTTTTTCTTTGCCAAACCCTATTTCACCGTCAAAAGGGAGACTTTGAGGGTCTCCCTTTTGTTATTTCTCATTTTCATACCTGCCATGGGCTATAAACACTACAGTTCCCTCTGGCACTCTCAGATTCCATCACTTCAGCTTCGCGCAACACTCCTTGATGCGACGCATCGCCTCACGGATATTGTCATCGCTTGTAGCGTAACTCATACGGAAGCACTCCGGGTCACCGAAGGCGTCACCGCCAACCGTTGCTACGTGTCCTACCTCAAGCAGGTACATAGCGAAGTCGTTGGTGTCCTTTATCACGCGCTCGCCGTCGGTCTTGCCGAGGTAGCTCTTGCACTTAGGGAACACATAGAACGCTCCGTCTGGAACATTGACCTCCAGTCCCGGTATCTCTTTCACGAGAGAGACGATGAGGTCACGGCGACGCTCAAACGCCTTACGCATATCCTCCACGCACTCCTGTGAAGCGTTGTATGCAACCATAGCTGCCTTCTGTGATACAGAGCAAGGACCAGAAGTGTACTGCCCCTGAAGCTTGTTACAGCCCTTAACTATCCATTCAGGAGCTGCCATGTATCCTATACGCCATCCTGTCATAGCGTAAGCCTTGCTGACGCCATTGATAATGATAGACTGCTCCTTCATTCCAGGGAACTGTGCTATAGACTCATGCTTGCCTACGTAGTTGATATGCTCGTATATCTCATCTGCGAGCACATACATATCAGGATGTTTCTTTATCACATTAGCAAGTCCCTCGAGCTCTGCCTTAGAATACACAGAACCTGTAGGGTTGCTTGGAGAGCAGAGAATCAGCATACGAGTCTTTGGAGTGATAGCTGCCTCGAGCTGCTCTGGTGTAATCTTGAAGTTCTGGTCAAAGCCTGCAGGAATATGCACTGGCGTACCACCTGCGAGGAGTACCATCTGTGGATAAGACACCCAGTAAGGTGTAGGTACGATAACCTCCTCACCGTCATCTACCAGCGCCATTATAGCGTTGCACACAGCCTGCTTGGCACCGTTGCTGACGAGTATCTCACTGGTTTTGTAGTCAAGTCCGTTCTCTTTCTTCAGCTTTGCCACGACCGCCTCGCGGAGATCTGCATAGCCCGGCACTGGTGAGTAACGTGACCAGTTGTCGTCAACTGCCTGCTTGGCAGCTGTTTTGATGTGGTCAGGGGTATTGAAGTCTGGTTCACCTACGCTGAGGTTAATCACGTCTATGCCCTGTGCCTTCATCTCGCTGCTCTTCTGCGACATTGCGAGTGTAGCAGAAGGAGCCAGCCTGTTAAGTCTGCTTGATAGTTTTCCCATCGTTTAATGATTTTAATAAATTTGGGTGCAAAATTACTAAATTTATTTTATTCCAAAAAACTTTTGTCAGTCTTTTTGCGTTTTTTGTTTACAAAATGTTACGAGCTCGCCCTTTACGACCACCTACACCGTTCTCCTGTGCCAAGGACAAGCCGCAGCATACCGCTCCTAACGTCCGCCTTCTTGTGTTATCACTTCTATACGTTCCGTCATCAAGGCATTTGTCTTCATTATCTGCCTCAGGTCCTTATACAGTCTCAAGCGGAAGCGACACATCCTTATATATAATATAATACCCACGGGGAATATCACCGCCGCCGCCTTGTTCATCCACGGAGTGTCGAAAGGCCTTGTGTGGGCTTTCTCTGACACCACAGGATACTGGTTAAGGTATGACAGCACATATCTGTCCCTGGTATTCCCCAGGTCTTCTATTATATCTTCCAGTTCTGCCGCCATCTGTTCTATCACGGTGTCCCTCTTATACTTGAAGAACACATTGACCGGATTAGGCAGCCTTACCAGCTTGTGCTCCTGCGAATACTGTTCCAGCGTAGCACTCAGCGCCTTCAGCCTCCTTGCGTCGCCCATGTAGTCCGGGTCATTGATTATAACCTCCTTTGATGCCACGTTGCGTTTCAGTCTCAGTCCGAACAGGCGCATGAAGAACATACGGTATGCATCCATGTTGAACACTACAGAGTCCTTGTTCGCCTTATATGTCACGAACACCGCTATCGGTATTAGCACTGCCGGAGCCAATCCCTTACCAAAGGCTATGGTCCACGATGCCTGCTTGGCCATACGCGTACCAGTATTGTCAAGGATATAGAACACTATGAACACCAGCACCGATATTATCACCGGCACACCCAGACCACCTTTTCTTATTATGGCACCGAGCGATGCTCCTATGAAGAAGAATATAAGACAGGTAAGCGACAGCGTGAATTTGTTTATCACCTCCAGTCTGTAGTCTCGTTCCCTGCTGCCCACGTCATTTGCCACCATGCCACGGAACTCCGTATCCATGGTTGCCATCTGCACCCTGCTGGCAGCCCTCTGCATAACACTTCTCTGCTGTTCCGGCGACAAGCGGTTATATACGGTGTCAAGCATAGCCGTCTCCTTGTCTGCCATAGCCACAGCCTTCACAGAGTCGCCCTTGCTCATCTTCGGAGTCTCGAAGGCTGAGCGTTTCATGTCTGCCGCCATCAAACATCCCAGACTGTCACCCACGTGCTTTACAGAGTCAATATGCTCTATGAGCTGCGGCAGACTCTGCGCCGCCGCCATCTGTGCTATGCCCGACGCCTCCGCCAGGTTGAAGCCATTATCAAAGTCAAGCAGTATCACCTTACTTATAAACGACTCCCTACGGTAAGGCACATTGGCATTGCCCGCCATCTCTTGCGAGCGCATATTCTCAAACCACTCTCCGCTATACAGCGTCAGCTTCAGGTGCATCTTGTCGGCAGTGGACTGCAAACGTCCGGAGTCCGCAAGTATTATCGCTGCATCCTCAAAGCTCTCTGTCATGCGGTATATCATGACACCATAGAGCATACCCGTCTCCAGATCCTTATGCTGCACATAGAGGTTACAGTTAGGTATTCCACCGTAGAACACCTCCTCAGGTATCTCCAGCTCCGGACTCTTCTGCTTCATTGACAGCAGCAGCTGACGCAACTGCATATTTGCCATCGGTCCTATGTTGTTTTGGAACACGAAGGAGCAGCCTGCTATGAAGCACGAGAAGATGATAAGTCCGCGCAGGCTCTTGAGCAGTGATATTCCCGACGCCTTTATGGCTGTCAGCTCCGAGCTCTCGCCCAGGTTACCCATCGTTATGAGCGACGCCAGCAGTATAGCCAACGGCAATGCCTGAGGCACCATCATCAGGCCCATATACCAGAAGAACTGTCCCAATACTTCTATTGAGAGTCCCTTGCCTATCAGCTCGTCCACATAACGCCACAGGAACTGCATCATCAGCACAAAGAGGCTGATGAAGAACGTTCCGGCGAACAGCATCAGAAACTGCCGCAGCATGAATATGTCAAGCTTCTTGAATAAGTTCACTTGTGTCTGTTGGCACGTTGCTCACGATACTTGGCTTTCTGCCTTGCAGAGCCAGAACCGTGCGCTCCGGTGATATACTTCTTTTTCTTTGCCTTGGTCTTCACTTTGTCGTCTTGCTTAGGGCGCTCGCCTCCCCTGCCAAAGTTTATACCATTCTGCAATATCAGTTCAAAATCATCCATTATCTATAGTTTGACTACTTTATAAGAATTTCCAGCAGGGCCCTATTCCCCACGAAGCGCAAAATTACTTATTTTTTCGCAATCTGCCAAACTTTTCTTCTGCTCACCATAAAAACCACGTGAATTATCACTCTCAAACGCCAGAAATTCACCAGAAAAACTCATTGCTCTTTGTCAATTCATCAAAATGTATTATATTTGCATTTTGTAACGCACAACGTGTCATCAAAAGTTTATAAAAAACATGAGCATCAGAGAAGAAGATTCGAGGACTATCGACCTATTGAGATTTCCCCTTGTAATATACGTAGTATTCATCCACACACTATGTCCGTTTGACGCAGTTTGCCTGTCAGAGTCTGACCACAGTCTGCTGTCAGGACACGGCATGACAAACGCAATTATGTGGATAATGAAATACTCCGCCACGAGCATTGCCAATCCCGGCTTTTTCCTTATATCCGGCTACCTGTTTTTCACAGGCATGAGCCGTTGGGACTTCGGCCTGTACAAGAGGAAATTAAAATCGAGGTTTAAGAGTCTGTTCATACCATATATCTTATGGAATCTTATTCCACTGACAATAATATTAAGCATTTACTTCCTTACCGGGCAGATAGAAGATACAGACACCATCAACAACCCAGTGAACGCATTTTGGAATTGTCACAGACACTTGTACCCATTGAATGTTCCCCTTTGGTTCGTAAGAGACTTGATTATCGCGGCAGTGATGTCACCTGTTTACTACTTTATGATAAAGAGAGCAGGCATCGTCGTACTCTTACTGCTGTTCATCTATTACCTGATCAGCAAAGGTGATTTCATGACTATAACAGGTATGCACCCTGCCTGTATGTTTTTCTTCTGCCTGGGAGGCTACCTACAGCTAAAGAACAAGAGTCTGACAGAGACAACATGGAAATACAAATACACATTACTATTACTTGCCCTGATATCCTTGGCCCTCTTTATATATTACGGAAAAATACACAATGAATTATTCAAAAAAACATATAACTTGTTTGGCTTGCCGACAGCTATCAACGTAGCATTTTGGCTTACGAAGAGATATGGAATAAAAGCAAACAGTTTCCTCCTTCGCTGCGGTTTCTTCGTTTGTGCTTTCCACGTTTGCTATTTGCACCAAGGTAACATCCTGACGAAATCCACCAATCTCTGCAAGCACATACTGAACGGAGTGCCACACATGGATGCTGTCCAATATCTGCTTCCTCCATTTATTTGTATAGGCATCTGCATGCTCGTTTTTTATCTTTTACAAAAGAACGCACCCACAGTTTGCAACATACTGACAGGAAACAGAGCCACCACAAACAACAACCGTAAATAAAACGATAAACGCAGAGTTTCACATATAAACCTACAGAGTCGAATTGTCACGAAAAAGTTTCTTTTCGTAACACTTTGATTTTCGTAACCCTCATTTCCTTGCGATATTACTCACGAACTTCAATTATCTTCCGAAATACGCAAAATTTTCAAATTTCCAGAAAGCCTTGTCATTCAATATTTTACAACCACACCCGATACTCATACATCACAATATGCGTTCCAAAAACTATCGAATGACGCTGTGAAAGCTATCATTTCACCTTGTAAAAGCTATGCTTTCACAGCATGAAAGCTATCGAATGACAACGTGAAAGCTATCACTTCACTTTCCAGACGCATAAAAACGCACAAAACAGAAGAAGCCGCAGGGCATTTCCATGCTCCGCGGCTTCTATTTTATCTTTTACAGTTGAACACTGCAAAATAACAAAATGCCACGAAATAAGTCCGTTTGCTTTCTTTTTGTCACTTTGCTATCTTTTTACATCTCAGAAGAGACGCAACGCAACCTGTCTGCAGACAAATTATTTCTTATACCTGTCTATCAGATGCTGCGGCAGCCTCACAACACAGATATTCATTGACCTGCCGTCCTCAGAGAGCATAGCCGACTGTATCTCTATCTCTGTGCCGTCCGGTTTGAACGTAGGATGCACATGGTCACGCGCCGTTGTCTTGTGTCCGGCAGTCAGCAGTATGCGCTCCTTGGTGTGGCGATCTACAAGCCACAGCTCACGGGCGAAGTCGTCACCTGCCAGCCAGTTGCCGTCCTGCGAGCCGGCCACGTGCCAGAAGTTGTCTCCGTCAACCTGTCCCTCCATAGTAAACTCGCGTGTGCGCATATTAACCACCGCCATACCTGTAGGGTACTCCTTCGTACCCGCCGGTCCCCAGTCATTTGACAGGGCGAAGTTCTCCAGTCCGTCAATGTTTTTCTTGTCGCCGTTATCTATAGGACGATGTCCTACCAAGGCAATCACCAGCTCGTCCTCACTGATTACCGCCTCATGGGTAACCCAGTCATGCTCCGTCTCACGGTATATGGGGCGCAGTCCGGTGCCGTCAGCGTTCACCATCCATGTGCGCTGCGGAGCCTTGCCACCCGTCTCCCAGCAGAAGATGCACTCTCCCGGATGCCATGGGTTGCCCTGTATGTGTCCTACCTTGAAATGCACAGACACTACCGGCTCAGACTTGCCCGTCTGCAAATCCATCTTGCCTATACCGCCAGGTCCCGCACCCATGTGGCGCGGACCAAAGTCCGGGGCTATCTGCTCCGCGATAGGGTATTTCCTTGCAAACTCCTTGTCAAGACGGAAATACACAAACTCCTCGCTGCCGTCAAGAGCCATATCGCCCTCGCTGCACATCTCAGCAGGTATCACACCGCAAATGCGCTCATAGGCAGACTTTTTCTTCAGCTTGCCAGCCTCAGAGTCTGCGAAGAGGCGTTCAAGGTTTACCTCCACGACCTCCATGCCTGTGCGCTTGCCGCTCTTGTCCTTTGCCTCACGCATGTGGTAGAGGTTCATAGACTTGCGTGCTACGCAGAGCATACCAGTGAAGCCGCCTTCCGTCACCTGAACAATATCTCCAGTCTCCTCGTTCACTGCCATTGCCTCACCTTTCACACGGTCTGAACGAAAGATTACCCACTTGCCGTCAGACGTCCACTGGTTATGCGTCTGGTATATCTTTGAGTCGCCCGTGCCACTCTTACTTGTAAGAAACACCAACTCCGCCCCTGTCTTGGGGTCCTTTATCACTTTACGCTCCGACGGGAAGCGTTGTCCCATCTGCGCCCACAGCGACGCACAGCAAAGCATAGCGAGGCTGAGGAATACAATCCTTCTCATATCTATTGTCAGTTAGTATAATTACGAAAATGCTTAGAACCTTATCTTGCCGTCATAATTGAATATAGGCTGGTCTGTCGGCACCTCTTGGTCATAGAAATGCACTGCGGAGTCGTTAGACTTAGGATGTTGCTGACGTAACAGGCGTATAATCTCTGCACCAGCCCAGATGACAGGGCCATAGCCGTGGGCTGCCATCACATGCACCGGTCTGTAGGCATAGAAGGCAGCGTCAAAGCCCATGCCTGTACCCACGCACACATTCTCCACCTGTCCTTTCTCATTTACCTGTGACTCAACGGCATGCCATGCAAGCAGTGCCACTGGTCCGAAGGCCTTGGCGTCAAGCCATCCCTTGTTTATGGCGTGTGCAAGGCAGTATGTATATATAGCCGTGGCAGAGGTCTCCAGATAGGTATCGTTGCGGTCAAGCAACTGATGCCAGAAGCCGTCCTGGTGCTGGTACCTGGCAAGACCTGTGGCATGTTTTCTCAGCAAGTCAAGGATAGCGCCCCGCTGCGGGTGGTCCTCAGGCAGCACGTCGAGCACCTCACACATTGTCAGTATAGCCCAGCCGTTGGCGCGGCCCCAGAAGTAGGCAGGATGCGGATTCATATCCTCCACCCATCCGTGGCGGAAGAGTCCTTGCTCCTCTACCCACATACGGCTGGCAAACTGCATCACCTGTCGGGCTGCCTCGTCATAGTAACGCTTGTCACCCGTATATTTTCCCATGTAAGCCACAGTAGGGACACCCATGAACATATCATCAAGCCATACCGTATTCTTTTGCGGACGCAGGCGAGCGAAGGTACCGTCAGCCAGACGATACTCCTTATTTATAATATAGTCCGTATAGTTGTCTATCAGCGGACGGAGCGCTCCCTTTGCACTTACCCCAGACAGTTCTGCCTTTATCATAGAGCAGCACACTGCTCCTGCATCGTCAAGGGCATGAGGGTCTATGACGCGCCTGATATTGGTGTCTATATTTTTCTTCTCCTTATATATCTTGCTAAAGCGCGGTGCTATGTCTGACAAGAGCTTATGGCGCTTCACCACATAGTCACGATAGGCTGCATCGCCCGTAGCCTCATAGGCAGCCAATACACCTGAGTAGGTCACGCCCCACTCATAACTCGTCAATCTGAAGCCTCCCTGTTTCAACTGTGTGCCGGCATTGGCATTCTTCAGCTGTACCTCCTTACCGGTCTCTTTATCCACCAACACGGCAGGCGTCTCCGCGTCAATATAGTTCAGCACACGGTCCATTGTCTGCTTTACGCTCTCCACGGCAGGTATGCCATACCCCACCTTGTAGGCAGGTTTCATCAAGTGCAGCGGCGTATTGTTATCATTCACCACTTGCTGGGCTGATGTCGTCATCACTCCTGCTGCGACACCCAGCACCATCATAAATATAGTTTTCCTGTTCATCGTTTTTTAAGTTTTTTCGGTAGCAAAGATACACATTAATTTATTATCTAACAACCCCATGACACCAAAAAACTCAATTTGACAGAAAAATGTATGTAAGATTGACGCTTTTCCGTTTTATCACATTTAATTCTCTAGTCAACCAATCAAAAAAAAAGAGAACGTGCCAAATTAAACGAACAACGGATTTCACCGATTATACGGATCAATAACTTACTGATATTCAGCAATGACGAAAATCCGTATAATCGGTGAAATCCGTTGTTGAAGAGAATTTCCTGGTGTTTTGACAAACACTCATATATATCTTTATCCCATTACCTTCTCTCCCTAAAGAAACTCTGCATCAGTTCCCTGCACTCGTCCTCACATACTCCTGCCACCACCTCTGTCTTAGGGTGCAGTGCCGTGGGGGCTATCTTGCGGTAGCCGCGCTTGTCATCAGGCGCACCATAAACAACACGCCGAATCTGTGACCAACCCAAGGCACCAGCGCACATGGGGCACGGCTCCACCGTCACATACAGAGTGCAGTCCTGCAGATATTTTCCTCCGAGGGCATTCGCCGCGGCAGTGATGGCTTGCATCTCGGCGTGAGCAGTGACATCATGCAGCGTCTCCGTGAGGTTGTGCGTGCGCGCCAGTATCCTGCCGCGACACACCACCACAGCCCCGATGGGTATCTCACCCTCGGCGGCGGCCTGTCCAGCCTCGGCTATCGCCTTGCGCATATATTGCTCGTCTGTGGTCATGATATCTGTTTCCTGCTTGCCAAAATTCATAATCGGGGACTACATATCATCATATCCGTTCATTGAGCCGGCATTCTCCTCGTCCTCCTGCTCCTGCTGCTGCGGCTTCTTCTTGCCCTTGCTGCTGCCGAAGTTCCATGTCAGAGTGAAACGTACAGTGCGACTGCGACGGCGGTTTATCTGGTGGCGTGAGAAGGTGTCGCCCTCGGTGTATGACTCCCACTTACGACTGTCAAACACATCGCGGCAGTTGATGGAGAGGGTGAACATACGGTCGAAGAAGTTCTTCCTCACACCCATGTCAAGCCCGTAACTCGCAGGACGGTAGCCCTGTGCCAGCTGCTGACGTGAGTCATAGCGCGCGCGTGCCTGCACACTGATATCATAAGGCAGCTTCAGCGTGGCTATGAGGCGCGCGTTCCATGAGAACTTGTCCTGTCCCTTGCCGCTGACGGTCTGACCGTCTATCTCATAATTGAAGTCGTTTATCTTATAATAATACGCATTGATATTGGTGGTGAGGTCAAGTATTTTGAAGAGCTTGTTCTTACCCGTCAGCTCTATACCTGTGGCCTGTGACTTCGCTACGTTCATCGGAGTGCTGTACATCAGTCCGTCACCGGTGTTACGGTAGTTAAGGCGCTGTATAACGTCGGTAGTGGGACGATAGTATGCCGAGACGAGGAGGGAGTGCTGTTCCCACGTCTTCAGATAGTTGAGCGCGAATGAGTTGGAGTACTCTGGGGTAAGCAGAGGGTTACCAAATGATACCATGGAGGCATCGCTGGTGTTACGGAAGCTGTTCAGCTCGCCTCCCCACGGACGACGCAGACGGCGTGTGTAGTTAAGCTGCAACTGTTGCGACTCGGTTATCTGGTATGTCATGAAGACTGAGGGGAACATCTGGAAATAGTCTTTCTTAAACGGCGCGTCCTTCTCTTTCACCCCGTTCTCCTGCTCCCATGACAAAGACTCGGTGTTAATACGCCAGAACTCTCCGCGCAGTCCGCCCATCACGCTGAACTTACCTATCTTATATGACAGCGTGGCATAGAGCGCGTGAATATCGTTGTCATATATAAAACGGTTGAAATAGAGAGGGTCCTCTACAAGGTCCGTGCCCTCCCAGTTGTCGGCCTCAAAAGAGCGCTGCGGTGTGTTCTCATGTGAGAACGAGCCGTTATATCCCGCCTCTACCTTGAAACGGTCTGTCACCTGATTCTCATATTGCAGTTTCACATCAGTATGGTGGTTGCGTATGTCGAGCGGACGGCTCTGGTATCTGCTGTAACCTGTTATGTTTTCATCCTCATACCATACGTTGTCCTGATAGATATTCTCATTATCCGCCTTCCAGTTCACGTGTGACGCTGTGAAGTCTATAAAGTGTTTGTCTGTGAAATTATGACGGTAGTTGAACTCAAGGAAGTAGAAACGCATAGGACCTGACGAACTGCTATTACGCAACTGTGTGCGTGTAAGCTGCTCGCCCACGGGGGTATATGCGCCATAATAATAAGGCGTAGAGGAGTTAGAGTGGTTCTTGCCAGCCATGAGCATACCCGTCAGTCCGAGGTCGTCATGCTCCGTGACGTGCCACGTGAAACCGGCACGTGAGAAGAAATTGTTGCCGCGCTGGCTGTTCTCCGTCACGTGGCGCTCGTATGACGTAGCCACACCGTCTGTAAGGTTGTCCTGCTCACTCTCGTTTTTTCCGCTGTTCTCGCGGTGACGATAGCCAAGGTCTATGAAGGCATCAAGTTTGGTGGAGCTGTAACTGAAGTTGAACGATGTGTTAGCGCCGCCGCGCGTGTCGGCTCCCACCTGTACCGAACCGTAATAGCCGGCCTTGCGGTCTTTCTTCAATATTATATTGATGATACCTGCGGAGCCTTCAGCGGAGAACTTTGCCGAGGGATTGTCTATCACCTCAATGCGCTCTATGCTCTCTGCCGGTATCTGCTGTAATATCTGCGCCTGGTTGTCGCTGGTAAGACCGCTGGAACGGCCGTTTATCCACACCTCTACGGAGGTATTGCCACGCAGCGACACGTTTCCGTCGTTATCCACATCAACCGATGGCACCTGTTCAAGCAGTTCAGATGCTGACAAGCCTGCTGCACTCACCATGCCAGCCACGTCAAACGACTTACGGTCAACCTCCAGCTTCATAGTGGCGCGCTGCCCCGTCACCTTCACCTCATTGAGCATCGTGGCATCCTCAGCCATGTGCAGCGCAGCGTAAGACACTGACGGTTTGCCCTGTGACAAGGTAAGCTGACGAGTGACCGTCTTATAGCCTACGTATGCCAACGTCAACGTATAAGTGCCGTAAGGCACCTTGTCCATGTGGAAACGTCCCTCTATGTCGGTGGTGAGCCCTACAGTGTGGGTGGTTGCACCCTGCGGTGTCAACGTAACACTAACAAAGGGCATGGCCTCCGACGTTGCCTTGTCGAGTACCAAGCCCTTTACCTGTCCCTGTGCCATGGCCACCAGGCTCACGGCAAGCATGATTATCTGTGTGAATAATCTTTTCATCACTAATAAAAATGAATAATACAATCTATTTTACCACAAGGCTTGGACCTTATTCTGCCAAGCCTGAACACCTTATAATTTTATGTTTTGTCTTTCTGAATAATACTTACTAACACATAAGCTACTATAACCACACTGAATCCTGACCAGCAGAGGTGATACCTGCCTGTGGCAATACCTGCCGCCACTGCTGCTATCAAGACAAGTGCAGAGAATAATATAAAGCAGTATTTGATTTCGTTACCCTTGAAGCCCCAGTGCTTGAATTTCAAAGCGAACATTGGTATCTCTGCCACCAGCAGCCAACTGCTGAGGAATATGCCAAGCACAATCAACAGCCCATACAACTTATACTGCTCAAGCAACGGACCGAAGCCTACTATCAGTGCTCCCCAGAAAAGGGCATTGGCTGGCGTAGGGAGACCTATGAACGATGTTGTCTGCCTTGTATCAAGATTAAACTTCGCCAGTCTTACCGCAGAGAATGCAGCAACGACAAAGGCCAGATAAGGCAGCAGCGTTGTTACTACCGGCATAGCATTCAGGAACGATGGGTAGTCTAACACGCTCAACTCCGCAAAGATAATAGCTGATGGAGCCACACCGAAGGTCACATCATCCGCCAAGGAATCAAGTTCCTTGCCTATGTCACTTGACACCCCGAGGAGTCTTGCCGACATACCGTCGAAGAAGTCAAACACTGCACCGACAATGATAAACAACAATGCCATCTGCGCATTAAAGTGCAAGGCGTAAACAACAGCTATGCAACCAGAGATAAGGTTGCAGCAGGTGATTATATTTGGTATATGTTTTCGCATAAATATAACGCTCTATATTTCGAGGTGCAAATTTACGAATAAAAAATCATAACTCAAAATAAAATACACGACAAGCCCCAGCCATGTGTTAATCACATATCCCCCGCACACAACAAAGTGTACGGGGGATATATTATTATTTTGAATTAATTCGCATACGGATACTAATATGTTATTTCAGTTTCGCAACAACTGTCTGGTTGCCAGTGGTCGACTGTCCCATAGTTACCTTTATTTCGGTACCGAGAGGCAGGAACACATCCACACGAGAGCCAAACTTTATGAAGCCGAGATGCTCGTCAATATAGCAATCCTCACCTTCCTTGGCATACGTCACAATACGGCGAGCCACAGCACCAGCCACCTGACGACACAGTATGTCCACGCCATCAGCTGTGGTTATTATAATATCGGTCATCTCGTTCTCATCGCTCGCCTTTGGCAGCCACGCGCGATGGAAACGTCCGTTCTGATGGTGTACCATCTTTACCTTACCGTCAACGGGGAACCAGTTGGCATGCACATTGAACAGGCTCATAAAGATACTGACCATGATACGCTTCTCATGCAGGTATTTCTCCTCCATCACTTCCTCTATGACTACCACCTTGCCGTCTGCCGGAGCAACCACGACATGGTCGGTATTCACATCGTCATCAGCGAACTTACGTATCGGACAACGGAAGAAGTTAAGTGCTATGAGCCACACCGTACCAAAGACCGCTGCAAATACATAGAACGGTATTGGTGTAGGAACATAACGCCACAACACCCAGCCAACAAACAATAGTGCTACGGCACTAACCACAAGCAGGTGCGTGCCCTCATGATGTATACGTATCTTTTTGAGTTTCTTTATTCTTTTTCCCATATTCGGCAGTTTTGAGCATAAGCAGCCAGCAGTTGTACCACTGACCTCCTTCTTTTCCTGTCTAGTCTATTATCTTACAAAGTTATTCTTTTTTTTCCGTTCACACAAATATTTTTCTATGATTTTTCCTTTTGTGGCATATTTTGAGCATTTTTCCCAACTTTAACAATACTGAGTTTTTCAAAATTACGAACTTTTTGTAACTTTGCGTCACTATGCACAACTTTATTCACCTGCACACGCATACATATTATTCTCTGCTTGATGGTCAGAGCCCGGTCAAGGCCTTGGTAAAGAAAGCCGTCGGCAACGGAATGCGCGGCATGGCCATTACTGACCACGGCAATATGTTTGGCGTGAAAGACCTTTTCGACGAGTGTAACAAAATCAACAAGGACCTGAAGAAAGAGGGTAAGGAGCCATTCAAGCCTATCTTCGGATGCGAGATGTACGTGGCGCGCCGCGGCATGAAATGCATGGAAGAGAAGATAGACCACGGTGGCTGGCACCTCATAGTCCTGGCAAAGAACCTGAACGGCTACAAGAACCTCATCAAGCTGGTAAGCCGCTCATGGGTTGATGGTTACTACTACAGGCCACGTACAGACCATGAGGACCTGGAAAAGTACCATGAGGACCTTATCGTCTGCTCTGCCTGCATAGGTGGAGAGATACCTAAGAAAATACTCGCCGACGACATAGAGGGAGCACGCAAGTCCATAGAGTGGCACAAGAAAATATGGGGTGATGATTTCTACCTTGAGCTGCAGCGCCACGAGGTAAAAGACCCTAACCAACGCGCCAACCGCGAGACCTTCCCTCTGCAGCAGAAGGTGAACCGTGTATTGATAGAGTTGGCGAAAGAGTATAACATCAAGCTCGTATGTACCAACGACTGCCACTTCGTCGATGAGGATAACGCAGAGGCCCACGACCACCTGCTGTGTCTTGGAACAGGCAAAGAACTTGATGACCCTACGCGTATGCTCTACACTAAGCAAGAGTGGTTCAAGACACAGGAGGAGATGAACGAAATCTTCAGCGATGTACCTGAGGCTCTTGACAATACGCTTGAGATACTTGACAAGGTGGAGACTTACGATTTGGAGTCTGACCCTATCATGCCGTTCTTCCCTATCCCGGAAGCTTTCGGCACTGAAGACGCCTGGAGACAGAAGTTCACTGAGCAGGACCTTTACAACGAGTTCACTACGGATGAATATGGCAAGAACGCCTTGCCTGAGGAAGACGGCCAGAAGAAGATAAAGAAACTTGGCGGATACGACAAGCTTTACCGAATAAAGTTCGAGGCTGACTATCTTGGTCGCTTGGCTTACGAAGGTGCAAGCCGCCTTTACGGCAACGGCTATGAGGAGATTCCCGACGACACTCCATTACAACCTGACGGACTGTCGGAGTGGGCTGCATCCCACGGCATACGCAAGGAGGTGGACGAGCGCATACGCTTTGAGCTGCATATAATGAAGACGATGGGTTTCCCCGGCTACTTCCTTATCGTGCAAGACTTCATCAACTCCGCCCGCAAAGAGCTTGGAGTATGGGTAGGCCCTGGCCGTGGTAGTGCTGCAGGTTCGGTTGTGGCATACTGCCTGGGCATCACAAAACTTGACCCTCTGAAGTATGACTTGCTGTTCGAGCGTTTCCTCAACCCTGACCGTATATCCCTGCCTGATATTGATACCGACTTTGACGATGACGGTCGTGGCAGAGTGTTACAGTGGGTAATGGACAAGTACGGGCACGAGAACTGTGCGCATATCATAACCTACGGTACGATGGCGACGAAGAACTCCATCAAGGATGTGGCACGTGTTGAGAAGCTGCCCCTTGACAAGTCCAACGCCCTCTGCAAGGCCATACCAGACAGATTGCCCGACGGCATGAAGATGAACCTTGGCAATGCCATAAAGTGCGTACCCGAGCTGCAACAGGCAGAGGCTTCGCTTGACCCACGCGAGGCCAACACTATAAAATATGCGAAGATGCTTGAGGGTACAGTGCGCAACACCGGCATACATGCCTGCGGCTTCATCATCTGCCGAGACCCTATCAGCGACCACGTACCGGTATCTACGGCAGACGACCCCGACTTCCCTAACATAAAGACAGCCGTAACGCAGTATGACGGACACGTGATTGAGTCAACAGGACTCATCAAGATGGACTTCCTCGGCCTAAAGACTCTGTCAGAGCAGAAGGAGGCCGTAAAGATAATAAAACGCACAAGAGGCATAGACGTTGACCTTGACAACATACCTCTTGACGACGAACTGACCTACCAGCTCTACCAGAAAGGACAGACTGTAGGCACATTCCAGTTTGAGTCTGCCGGTATGCAGAAATACCTGCGCGAGCTTCACCCGACAGTATTTGAGGACCTCATAGCCATGAACGCCCTCTACCGTCCGGGACCTATGGATTACATCCCGTCGTTCATCAAGCGTAAGAACGGACAGGAGCCTATCACCTACGACATACCGTGCATGGAGAAGTATCTGAAGGACACCTACGGTATCACGGTGTACCAAGAGCAGGTGATGTTGCTGAGTCGCCAGTTGGCAGACTTTACACGTGGACAGTCTGATGCCCTGCGTAAGGCGATGGGTAAGAAGAAGAAGGACATCGTTGACCAGATGAAGCCTATGTTCATCGAGGGCGGCAAGAAGAACGGCCATGACCCGAAGGTGTTGGAAAAGATATGGGCTGACTGGGAGAAGTTTGCGTCATATGCTTTCAACAAGTCACATGCAGCTTGCTACTCTTGGGTGGCTTACCAGACGGCATATCTCAAGGCGCACTACCCTGCCGAATTCATGGCTGCGTTGCTCACGCGTCGTTGCTCAGATATCAAGGAGACAACGAAACTGATGGATGAATGCAAGGCACTCGGCATACCGACGCTGGGCCCTGACGTAAACGAGTCGTATGCCGACTTCGGCGTTAACGCGAAGGGTGAGATTCGCTTCGGACTTACTGCCATAAAAGGCATGAGCACCGCTGCTGCTGATGCCATAATAGAGGAGCGCGAGGCTAACGGACCGTTCAAGGACATTTATGACATGCTTGAGCGCGTACCTGCATCAGCAATGAACAAGAAGGCACTTGAAGTGATGGCACTGTCAGGCGCATTGGACAACTTCGGCATAAAGCGCGAGCAATACCTTGCACCATCAGGAAAATACAACGCATTCCTCGATGCACTGACAAACTACGGTTCACAATATCAGTCAAGCAAGGCAGAGGCTGTCAACTCTCTCTTCGGTGACTTTGACTCCATCGAGATTAACAAACCAAAGCCTATGCAGGTGGAGGAGTGGAGTACCATTGAGAAACTGAACCGCGAGCGCGACCTGGTGGGCATATATCTGTCCGCCCACCCGCTTGATGAGTTTGCCATCGTAATGGAGTGTATGTGTAACACATCATGCGAAGAGATATCACGTGAATACAAAGATAATCACATGGACGTGCTATCCAATCGTGAACAGATAACCGTGGCAGGCATTGTAACCAATGTCGTTGACAGGCTCACGAAGGCTGGCAAACCCATGGGCATTGTCACATTGGAGGACTTTAAGGGTGCGGGAGAGATTTTCATGGTTGACAAGCAATGGGCACAATACAAGGGTATGTTCACTGAGGGGGTTGCGGTCTTCGTCAAGATGAAGTGCGAGGAGCGTTTCCGCGGAACCGGAACTTACTCACTCAACGTCTATGGCGTGGACTTCCTGCGCGACGTGGCAGACAAGGAGATGACCGACCTGACCATACACATAGACCTTGACACTATGAGCAAAGACTCTGCATCCCCTGCTGACGAGGAATTAGAAGAAGAAGTCAACAGTACCGGAGGAAGCCTGCTTGCCGACCTTGCGTCAATAATAAAGGACAGTCCAGGTACCACCAAACTGTCCTTCTCCATACGCGACGCCCGACTGAGCACCCAGCCCGTGCGTATGAGGTCGGGCATAAGGGGGGTAAAGGTCAACCGCCAGCTACTCGACTTTATCCATGCGCATGAATGTCTGCGCATATCAATGTAACATATAAACAAACAAGCATATAAAGAAAGACATGTGTCAAGAAAAAGACCCGAGAAATGACATATTGTATTATGCACGCAAATGTTTCAGTGACGAGGCCGATGCACTCACCGCACTCATTCCTCTCATTGACGACAATTTCGTGAAGGCCGTAGAGATGATTATGCAGTGCAACGGCAAGGTAATTGTGACAGGCGTAGGCAAGAGTGGTCATGTTGGCGAGAAGATGGCCGCCACCATGGCATCACTCGGCACACCGTCGTTCTTCCTCAATCCGCTGGACGCCTTTCACGGTGACCTGGGCATGATATCTGACGGCGACGTAGTGATAGCCATAAGCTACAGCGGCTATACTGACGAGCTTCTGCGTTTCGTGCCATTGCTGACAGAGCGCCACATTCCTATCATCGGCATAAGTGGCAACCCTAACTCACTGCTGGCACAGTACTCCGCCTGCCATCTGAACATACAGGTGGACCATGAGGCAGACCAGTTGAACCTGGCCCCTACCACTTCAACCACCGCCACCATGGTGATGGGTGATGCACTGGCATGTGTATTGGCCAGGCTGAAGGATTTCCGCACACAAGACTTTGCGCAGTTCCATCCTGGAGGCACCTTGGGCAAACGTCTGCTGTCCCGTGCACGCGACTACATGGTAAGCACAGACCTTCCCATTGTAACACCTACCACAAACGTGATGGACGCCATCATCACCATCAGCAACGGCAAGCTTGGACTTGCCATAGTGATGAACCATGAAGGTTTACTCGTAGGTATAATAACCGACGGCGACGTCCGCCGTGCGATACAACGATACCGCAACGAGATGTTCGGCCTCATGGTCACAGACATCATGACGCCGCGCCCGAAGACCATACGTCCTGAGGCGAGCCTCAACGAGGTTGACCAGATACTGCGCCGCTATAACATCCATGCCCTTATTGTGACCGACGAGCATGACCACGTGGTAGGAATCATTGACTCCTTCAGGGTTATGAGCTAAAGAGGGTAAGAATAACAGCCACATATCACTTATAAAGACAGATATCAGGTAGTAAAAACATTTCACAATGAATATAGCACTAATAATAGCCGGAGGCTCTGGCAACAGAATGGGGCAAGACATCCCCAAGCAATTCATACATGTAGATGGATGTCCTATCATCATACATACTATGCGGTGTTTCCAGCAACATCCAGACATTGATTCCATCGCTGTAGTGTGTCTTAAAGGATGGGACACCGTATTGCAAGCGTATGCGAACCAATTTAACATCACGAAACTGAAGTGGATATTCCCGGGTGGAGAAAGCGGCATGAAGTCTATACACAATGGTATATACGGACTGCGTGAGAATGGATGCAAGGACGAGGACTTAGTGCTGATACATGACTCCATCCGTCCATTGCTTAACCAGGATATTATTTCCAGCAACATAGCCATCTGCAAAGCCTACGGTTATGCCATCACGGGTATTCAATGTCGTGAGGCCATATTAGAAAGTCAGGATGGCTTTGTAAGTAACAAGAGCATCCCCCGTGACAAATTAATACGTACCCAGACGCCACAGACCTTCAAGTTAGGCAACATTATCAAAGTGCATGAAGCAGCAAAGCAACAAGGCATAACAGACAGTGTCGCCTCTTGCACCCTTATTGCCGAGGTGGGAGGTACTGACATGCACATCGTGCCAGGCTCTGAGAAAAATATAAAAGTGACGACGGTGGAAGATATAGAGATTTTGAAAGCTCTGATGCATACAAAAAAAGATGATTGGCTGAAATGAAAGAATTGGAAAGAAAAAACATTCTGATTACAGGAGCCACCGGACTGATAGGCACAGCTATAGTAAGACATCTGTTAAGCAATGCCGATGCAGACTACGATATATATGCAGTGGGCAGGAATGAGCAAAGAGCGCACGAGCGCTTTGCTGCTTATGAGAAAGACAGCCGCTTCCATTTCTTATGCCATGATGTAACACAGCCGTTGCAAGAAAACATCACATTCCATTATATCATTCACGCGGCAAGCAATGCTTCTCCATCATTTTTCGCAAACAATCCTGTAGATGTAATGATGAGCAACATATTGGGAACAAAGAATCTGCTTGATTATGGCAGACAACATAACATGGAGCGTTTCCTATTTGTTAGCACAGGAGAAATATATGGCAAAGGTGACGGCAGGGTATTTGAGGAGACATATCAAGGCTATGTAGATATAGGTTCTGCACGTTCTTGTTATCCTATGTCAAAAAGAGCTACAGAAACGTTATGTGCAGCATATGCAGAACAATATGGAGTGAATTTCGTAATAGCGAGACCAACCCACGTTTACGGAGCAGAATTCACTAATGAGGACAACAGAGTCTTTGCCCAGTTTATAAGGAATGTGTTAAAGCGCGAGGACATCATAATGAAGAGCAGAGGTGAGCAACTGCGTTCGTGGTGTAGTGTGGATGATTGTGCAGAGGCTATTGTTTGTATTTTACAAAAAGGCAAGTCAGGGGAAGCCTACAACGTGGCTGACCCGGAATCAAATTATACTATACGTGAACTCGCAGAAATGATTGCATCTATCGCTGGCTGCAAAGTCATAATGCAATCATCCACAGAAGAAGAGAAAAAAGTATTTAACCCAGTGGACAAATCAGTATTCTCAACAAAGAAGATTGAAGCTTTAGGGTGGAAGGCTAAAGGTAATATGTATGAGAATATCAAAGCAATAATAAGCTGTCTGAGAAACGACTGACAACTCAAAGACATCAAACGTTAGATAATCCGCTCGTCAACGGTAACATGATAGAAGTAAACGGGGGATACTGCCACAAACAAGAAGATTATAGTTAAAAAAATACAAAGTTAGCGACATCACCAAGCCAAATGTTGCTAACTTTGTATTTTTTTTATTATCTTTGTATTACGCAAGTTGCGTAACGCAAGTTGCGTAACGTATACAAACTCCTAACAGCCAGCATGAAAGAGAATCCTTTTCTTATACACGGATACAAAGGACCTGAGTATTTCTGTGACCGGCAAGAAGAAACGGCCAACATAATCGATGCCCTTAAAAATGGGTGCAACATAACGCTCATCTCTCCCAGAAGATATGGCAAGACAGGACTAATCCACAATGTCTTCCACCGTCTAAAGGAACTTGACAAAAAAGCAAATTGTTTTTATGTTGACATCTATGCCACGCACTCGCTAAACGACTTTGTGCAGCTATTTGCGAAAGCCGTACTCGGACATCTTGACACACCACTGCAGAAAGCAGAGAACATTATCAGCAAAGTGTTCAGATACAGTCAGGTAACAATGTCGCCAGACCTTGCTACTGGAATGCCGCAATTCTCCCTAAGTTTCCAGCCGCAATATACGGCAAGCACGTTGGAAGACATCTTCACGTATCTGGACAAGTCCGGACAGACCTGCTATGTTGCCTTCGACGAGTTCCAGCAAGTAATGGAGTATGCAGAAAAAGACGTTGAAGCATTGCTCAGAACATACATACAGCAGACACACAACGTGCATTTCATATTCTCTGGCAGCAAGCAACACATGATGATGGAGATGTTCAACTCTCCCAAACATCCTTTTTACAGAAGTACCGAGAAACTACATTTGAGCACACTTGCCGAAAAGGTTTATTATAACTTTGCTACAGAAAAGCTAAAGCAGCAAGGAGTAAGTCTTCCTGAAGACATATTCCACACGATATACACGCAAGTTGACGGCGTAACATGGTATCTGCAGACAATCATGAACCGCTTCTATCGTATGAGCAACTGTACTCTTACCAAAGAAACATTCCACGAAATAATAAATGGAATTATAAAACGTGAGGAAGAAGAATACAAACACCTCTATCACCTATTGACTGCCAATCAGGCATCCCTGTTGCTTGCCATTGCCAAAGAAGAAACAGTAAAAGAACCTCTATCAGGTCTGTTTATGCGCACTCACAACCTGAAATCGCCAAGCAGTGTACAACGCGCACTGCAGTACTTGCTGAATGAAGAATACATATATCATTCTGATAATGGTTACATCGTGTATGACCGTTTCTTCGCTTTATGGCTAAAGAAATACTGAACACAATTTTACAGACGAGCGCACTCCGCTTATTATTCTTTCACAAACCATCCCATTTACACATACTAATAAAAAACTAATCATCTGATGACACAGGAATACTTAGATAAACTGCAAAAGAAGACTCTTGAAACATTGAAGTTCACTATAGACTTCTTCAACAAACACAATCTGCGTTACTTCGCATGTGGAGGAACGTGCCTTGGAGCCGTCCGTCATCATGGAATAATTCCATGGGACGATGACGTGGACCTATTCATGCCTTATGACGACTACCAGAAACTTCTGTCACTAAAAGCAGAGATAGACAACACGCCAGACTATAAGCTGCTTACTCCTGAAACTCCTGGTTATTATGACCCCGTATGTAGAATAACAGATAAGGGTACCACAATATGGAGATATTACCTAAATCCTATAGTATTCGGCACGCAGATAGACATCTTCCCTCTGTATGAAACGAATATAGAAGACAATGCCACACTGGAAAACATGCTTAACAAGAATCTGGAACTCACCTGGCGTTACCAGCGTGCTAACCAGAAATACTCTCTCGTGAACTTCCTTGAGAATATTAAGCACAAGCATCTGCGTGGACTTCTAAGAAACATAAAATGGGCATGGTCAACAAGAAACGTGGATAAGTACAAGCAGGAACTTGATGAGTTTCAAAGTACGCTGAACGAACTTGGGGGCAAGCGACTCGTAAACTTTGCAAGCTGGGTATATGGTCTTGAGACTTTCGAAAAAGAACTTTTTACAGACTATGTCGAGATGCCGTTTGCCGATTTCACTATTCGCGTGCCGGCAATGTATGATGAATACCTGAAACGCATCTACGGCGACTACATGCAGTTGCCACCTGAAGACAAACGCTATCCCAAACATGGCAGTTACTACATAAACCTGCGTGAGGGCCTAACTCTTGATGAAGTAAGAAAACGCATACGCAAAGGAGAAAGGGAAATATTATGAATGATATGAGGAAAAGATATTATATAGACGCACTCAACAAAAGCACGTTCGGAGTAAAATATTACGATGCTTGCTCTAAACCACGCTCTGACGCGGAGCGAACTGCCAACAGGCTGGGGTTTGAGTCGGTATATCTGTATGGCAGCAGGCTGTCAAAACTCGGGAAACCACTTTGGAAGAAGATATTGCTGCATAGCTATAACCTGACATACCAGGCATACGTCTTATGGCAGTCACGCAAACTTGACACCATAAAGGACTCTGATATCTTTTTGCAATATGGTTTCTCTACCGAGGCTATGTTTACAATAGTGAGAAGGCTGAAGAAAAACGGAAATAGAATTATACTGTTGCTTCACGATTTAGACTCTTTTCGCATTGGAGGAGAAGGGTCTACCACAAGCAAAAGTTATCAAGACAAGGTAAGACGAAACGAGAGGCAGCTCATAGAATCTGTTGATATAGCCATCGTCCACTCCAAACCTATGGAGGTCAGACTGCGTGGTATGGGGTACGAGAAACAAATAGTCATACTGGAGTTCTTCGATTATTTGAATGAATACAAGGCGGAGTTAACCACAGTTGACATTCAAAACAACATCGACATCGTGTTTGCAGGAAATCTGGACAAAAGCAATTTCATCAGACATCTCCACGATATGGATGTCGCACCAACTATGCGATATTTCCTCTATGGCAAATACACTGGAGAACTGCCCACAAACGAGCACGTAATATACAAAGGTGTATTTCAGAATGACGACATCGCTGGAATAGAAGGTACATGGGGACTTGTATGGGACGGTGAAAGCACCGACACCTGCGCAGGAAACTTTGGTGACTACTTGAAGATAAACGCACCGTTCAAGTTCTCCCTGTATCTGGCGAAAGGTCTCCCCGTGATAGTATGGAAAGAAAGTGCCATGGCGTATTATGTTGAAAAATATCAACTTGGAATTACAGTAAACTCCCTTAATGACATAGCCCCGACTATCCGTGCTCTTAGTGACAACCAGTTAAAGGCAATAAAAGAAAACATAGCCCTATACTCACAGAAGGTAAAAGAGGGTGCTCAGCTCAGGGAGGCTCTTATTCAAGCCCTACGCGAATAACGAGTGCATTCCCCTAACACGCGTCATGTGCATGGAATTAGGGAGGTATGCAAGGCCTAAGGCACTGATACAACCAAACTGCATACACACAACAACAAGGGCGGCAAGTCATCACGACTTGCCGCCCTCTCATTTTTAATCACTATCAAAAATTATCAGACAGTATTCAAAATCAGAATTGAAACCAATGTGTTGTATTATCTTCACTAACCAAACAAATCAATAACCTAAACAATATACTACAAAAACTTCTTCGTAACAGTCATTACCGTCTGATGTCTGTTCCATTCGTCTCACTTAACGATGGCTGTGTTTGTGTATTTTATGATGATGCATCTTGGCATTATGCTTAGCATGCTTTGCACGCCACTTCAGGCATTTCTTGCAGTCGGCATGCTGGCCGTGATGCTTCTTCAGATGCTTGTTCTTATGTTGCTTGTCTTTGTGCACCACTACCATCTCTGTGCGCTGAGCCGGATGATGGTTTGATACATAAACTACTCTCTTTGCTGATACTGACATCGCGCTCATCATAATGAGGCAAACGAGTGATAATATAGTCTTTTTCATAATCTTCAATCTTTTAGTTGTTAATACTCTTTGTTTCTTTTTTCTGAGAGCAAAGTTACGTCATAAAACTCATGTGACAAACTCTTTTTCCCTAAAGAGAAAAAGAAATTCCCTATCTCTGAGGAGGAAATCCCACCATAAGTCCGCATTTCTTTGGTCAATTGAGAAAAAAGCGTTACCTTTGCATACATATTATATATATAGTAATCACAAATTCACGACAGATGAAAGAATTACAACTGAAGTATGGCTGCAACCCAAACCAGAAGCCATCACGTATCTTCATGACCGAGGGCGAATTGCCCATCGAAGTACTTAACGGTCGTCCAGGTTACATCAATTTCCTTGATGCGTTGAACTCTTGGCAGTTAGTAAAAGAGCTGAAAGCCGCTACCGGTCTGCCGGCAGCCGCAAGCTTTAAGCACGTAAGCCCTGCAGGAGCAGCCGTAGGACTGCCGCTGAGCGACACTTTGAAGAAGATATATTTCGTTGACGATGTAAAGCTGCCTCTTACACCTATCGCCTCTGCCTACGCTCGTGCCCGTGGCGCCGACCGTATGTCAAGCTATGGTGATTTCATCGCCCTCTCTGACGAGTGCGACGCAGCAACAGCTACTCTCATCAAACGTGAAGTGAGCGACGGCGTCATTGCTCCGTCATTCAGCGACGAGGCTCTGCAGATATTACGCGAGAAGCGCAAAGGCACTTACAACGTGATTAAGATAGACCCTGACTACGTACCTGCACCTGTAGAGACAAAGCAGTGTTTCGGAGTAACATTCGAGCAGGGACGCAACGAGGTAAAACTGGACGACCCAGCACTCTTTGAGAATATCCCGACAAAGTCAAAGACCTTCACCCCGGAGGCTAAGCGCGACTTGATGATTGCCCTTATCACACTGAAGTACACACAGTCAAACTCTGTTTGCTATGTAAAGGACGGACAGGCTATCGGCATCGGTGCCGGACAGCAGAGCCGCATACACTGCACCCGTCTGGCTGGCAACAAGGCTGACATCTGGTGGTTGCGCCAGTGTCCTAAGGTGATGAACCTGCCGTTTAAGGCTGACATACGCCGCGCTGACCGTGACAACACCATCGACGTGTATATCTCTGACGATTATGAGGACGTACTGGCTGAGGGCACATGGCAGCAGTTCTTCACTGAGAAGCCTGAACCTCTGACACGTGAGGAGAAGAAGGCATGGATAGCACAGAACACCAAGGTGGCATTAGGCTCTGACGCTTTCTTCCCATTCGGCGACAACATCGAGCGCGCACACAAGTCTGGTGTGGAGTTCATTGCCCAGGCTGGCGGCTCAGTACGTGATGACAATGTGATTGAGACCTGCGACAAGTACGGCATCACAATGGCATTCACTGGTGTAAGACTTTTCCACCACTAAGAATAGCGGACAGAATGTCACTTGGATGGCACAAGACCTTCCTGATATTCTGCTACGAAAAAGGGGGACATCACCAAAATGTCCTATTTACAGCCTTCCGTTAACGCCCCGTGCTTGCGATATTTCAAAATAATTTCCTGCTGGTCGCGTACAGCGAAATCTACGAAAGGTTGTAACTCATTGATAATCAGTATAAGCATCTGCTGATACATAAAAAAACGATAGTTTTTGCGCTGCAAAAGCTATCGTTTTACGTTGTAAAAGCTATCGAATGACACTGTGAAAGCTATCACTTTACATGGTAAAAGCTATGCTTTCACGAAAAAGGGGACGCAAAAAGCTGTTTTTTTGCGTCCCCTAACTGTTTTTTATGTCTGTTTCTCTCCTGGTTTGCATTTTTTCGTTGACAAAATTCGGAGAGCCAAATCACCAAAATGTCCTATTCAGCGTCAACATCGCAACGGCTGAAAAAATGGCACTTATCTGTCAGCATTGCCGTATGACAGATGACGTGCTTGCAGCTGATAAGAATAAGCCAACGTTGACGGTGAGAGCTTACCCTTCAGGTACTGCTCCATCATCACGGCACCGATAGGCACACCGAATTCTGCACCGAAACCGCCGTTCTCCACATATACCGCAATGGCTATCTTAGGGTCGTCCATAGGAGCAAAGCCCATAAACACCGAGTGGTCCCTGCCTCTGTTCTGCGCAGTACCAGTCTTGCCACACGCCACGTATGGATAGCGGCTCAACGCATGACAGGTGCCGCCTGTGGCAGAGGCACGCATACCGGCAACGACTATGTCGTATGCCTCACGCGACGCCTTGGTATAGTGTTTCTTAGTGTATGCAGTGTCCAAGCGCTCGTCCTGCACATGCTTCACCACATGAGGTGTTATCCAATATCCGCGGTTGGCTATCGTAGCACCAAGATTGGCTATCTGCAGTGGTGTAAGGTTTACCTCACCCTGACCAATGGATATAGAGATAATGGTAAGTCCGTTCCAAGAGCCCTTATATGCATGGTCATAATACTCTCCGTTAGGTATCAGGCCGCGCTTCTCACCGGGCAGGTCAATGCCTGTCTTATAGCCGAAGCCCATTGACACCATATAGTCACGCCATACATTCATAGCGTTCAGCGGCCTGCCGTATTTCTTCCTGTTGCCTATCATGTGATAGAGTCCCCAGCAGAAGAAGCCGTTACATGATGTGGACAAAGCCGGGATGACAGCCAACGGCGACGCATGACCGTGGCATCCCACATGCAGTCCCTTAAAGGAGAAGCCGTGTGAGCAGCCGTATGTGGTATGCGGGGTTATTATTCCCTCCGTAAGGAATGTGAGTGCCTGTGAAGTCTTGAACGTAGAGCCCGGCGGATACTGTCCCATTATACTTCTGTTGAGCAACGGTTTCCACACGTTACGCTGCAGTGCCAGATGGTTCTTACCACGCTTCCTGCCCGTCATTATACGCGGGTCGTATGACGGTGATGACACCATACACAGCACCTCGCCGGTCTTCGGCTCTATGGCTACGATGGCGCCTATCTTTCCTTCCATCAACCTCTCGCCGAGCGCCTGCAGGTCCACGTCGATAGACAGTGTGAGGTTCTTGCCTGCCACTGCCTTGCGGTCATACTTGCCATTCTGGTAATGTCCCTGCACCCTGCCGTGTGCGTCACGCAGAAGTATCTGCACACCCTTCTCTCCACGCAACTGTTTCTCGTATGAGCGTTCCACGCCGAGTTTGCCTATATAGTCGCCACGCACATAGTAGTCGTCATTGTCAATGTCACCTTGCGATACCTCTGCCACGTCGCCCAGCACATGGGCTCCGCAGGCATATTGATACTGTCGCAACGTACGGCGCTGCACATAGAAACCAGGAAAGCGGAACAGCTTCTCACGGAATACGGCGAAGTCCTGCTCGTCAAGCTGGGTGATGAATGTCTGTTGGGTATAGCGTGAGTAACCGGGGTTCTTGTTGCGGTCCTTGATGTCGGCCATACGCTTGTCAAAATACTCACGCGTGATGCCCAGCGCCTCACACAGCTCAAGGGTGTCGAGGTGCTCACGCGCCTCGTTCATCACCACCATGATGTCATACGACGGCTGGTTATACACAAGCAGCTTACCGTTGCGGTCAAATATGGCGCCACGCGCCGGATACTCTGTCTGTTTCAGGAAAGCGTTGGAGTCGGCACTTTTCTGGTAGTCCTCACTCATTATCTGCAGAGTGAACAGCCTTATTATGTACACTACCACAATGATGATAGCCGCACCACCGATGACGTATCTTCTGTTAGTATAGTCGTACACCATCGTTTACCTCCTCACGCTGTCTATGGTATAAATAAAAATAAGTGTAAGCACTATACTGCCTCCCATACTCTGCAACCAGTCAAGCCAGTCAACTACGGTAAATGCCTCCAAAGCGAAGAATGCAAGGCAGTATATCGTTACGAGAATAAATGCGTAAGTGGCAAATTTCATATTGCCGAGGGTCTTGAATCCCGGCATAAGGTCATGGTTATCCTCCTCACTCAGATATAAATCCAGTATATAAGGCTGCACAAAACCTGTCAAAGTCATTGACGCAGCTGCCAGTCCCGGGGTGTTGGTGAACATATCTATGCACAGTCCCATGGAGAAACAGAGCAACAGCTGCAGCCAACGTGCGTAGGTCTTGGGGAACAGTAGCACGAGATATACATACAATAACGGAGTGGCAATACCCATAATGTGGATATTACCTACTATCAACGCCTGTAAAAGCGTAAAGACTATTATCAGTATTACGAATATCACTGTCTAAGATTTTGTAAGAGGGCTCACTCTCCCCTTCTTTGTATCATCAATGAATCTTGCGCTGCACGCATCAGTTTCAACTGCTCATGCATACGCGAGTTATCTATCACACACACATCCTGCAAGTTTCCGAAATCAGTATATAGCTGTACCTTCAACTGATATGACAATCCGTCGGGTGAGTTATACACATGGAGTATCTTACCCACAGGAATGCCCGGTGGAAACACTGCGGAGTAACCCGATGTGACCACACGGTCATAAAGCTTGAAATGCGCATGACGAGGCACCTCGTCCACATTGGCCATGTTGCTCGCGCCACCGTTCCAGCGCAGATATCCGAAGTAATTGGTATGCTCTATCTTACAACTGATACTTGACTTGGAAGACAGCGCAGGTATCACTACAGAATAGTGCTCGCCTACCAGATATACGATACCCACGACACCCGTTCCGCTTACGACACCCATGTCTTTCTTTACACCGTCAGCCGCGCCTTTGTCTATCGTCATAAGATTATCACGCTTGTCAACGCTGCTCTGCACCACGCGAGCCGGTATGACACCATAGTTTGCGGCATCCTTCAGGCCTGCTATATGGACAGAGTCCACACCCTGCTTCCCCAGTTCCTCACGCAACTCCTGCAACTGAAACTCCAGATAGGTATTACGCCGGGTCAGTTCCGTATTCATCTGCGAGAGCGCGAAATAAGAGTTAAGCCCCGCCTGCTTCTCATAGACGAAGCCGGCAATACTGTTGGCAGAGGATATCCATACTGAACCCTGGTAACTGTTATAGCTGAACAGCAACGCCATGCTGATGCCCTCCAACAACAGAAAGAGCAACCAATGATAATGTTTTCTTATGAAGTCAAGAAGATTGTTCATATACAATAATTGAGAATTGAGGATTAACAACTAACCCTCAATTCTCAATTTCTTTTCGGTATTATCGCATTAGGAATGAGAAACGTCCGATATTCTTCAGTGCTATACCTGTACCACGTGCCACGCTGTGCAGTGGGTCGTCAGCGATATGGAACGGTATGCCTATCTTTGTCTCAAGGCGCTGGTCCAGTCCACGTAACAGAGCACCGCCACCACTGAGATAGATACCGTTTCTGACGATATCAGCATACAACTCCGGCGGAGTATTCTCCAATGCTGAGAGAACCGCGTCCTCTATCTTTGACACTGTGCGGTCTATACAGTGTGCTATCTCCTGATAGCATACAGGCACCTCCATCGGGAGAGCCGTTATACGGTTAGGACCACGCACGATATAGTCATCAGGCGCCTGCTCTCCAAGGTCTGTCAAGGCAGAGCCTACGTTTATCTTGATACGCTCAGCCATACGCTCAGACACCTTGACATTATGCTGACGATACATATAATCCTGTATGTCGTTTGTCAAGTCATCGCCTGCCACACGTATAGAGTTGTTACTTACGATACCACCGAGAGATATCACGGCAATCTCTGTTGAGCCACCGCCTATATCTACTATCATGTTACCTTCTGGTGCCTCAACGTCTATACCTATACCCACAGCAGCCGCCATAGGCTCAAAGATAAGATATACGTCACGTCCGTCAGCATGCTCTGCAGAGTCACGCACCGCACGCAGCTCAACCTCAGTAGAACCTGAAGGCACACCGATGACCATGCGAAGTGAAGGAGAGAAGAGGTGATGTCCGGTATTGACCATCTTGATAAGTCCGCGCATCATCATCTCACATGCAGAGAAGTCTGCAATGACGCCGTCACGCAGAGGACGTACAGTCTTTATACGCTCATTGGTCTTTTCATACATGCTCTTCGCACGCTCACCTACAGCCACCATCTGGTTGGTGTCACGGTCTATTGCAACGACGGATGGCTGGTCAACCACGATTTTCCCGTCGTGCATAATGATGGTATTGGCAGTGCCAAGGTCCATCGCTAATTCCTTTGTAAAAGAGAAAAATCCCATATCTTTTCTAATTGATAATCAATAATAGAATTTATATGTCTTGATTACATGGTCTTGGTAAACCAAGCGTTGATAGCAGTATCATAGTGTGAGCTCACACCGAAGGCACGCTGAGCGAACATACGACGGTCCTCGATATCTGTCTCGGCACCCTTCTTGTTAAGGATATCCAAGAGCACACCATACTCTGCCTTTGACGGTACAATCACCACGTCCTTGAAGTTCTTGGCTCCAGCACGGATAAGGGAAATACCGCCTATATCTATCTTCTCTATTATATCAGCCTCTGACGCACCGCTTGCCACTGTCTGCTCAAACGGATACAAGTCAACAATTACCAGGTCTATCTCTGGTATCTCATACTTAGCCATCTGGTCGAGGTCATCCTGCAACTCACGACGGCCGAGTATTCCGCCAAAGATTTTTGGATGCAGAGTCTTTACCCTGCCACCCAGTATTGACGGATATGTAGTAACCTCCTCAACGGCCTGACATTCATAGCCGAGAGATTCAATAAACTTCTGTGTACCACCTGTAGAGAGAAACTTCACTCCCTCTGCGTTGAGCTTCTTCAAGAGCTCGTCAAGACCGTCCTTGTGGAAAACGCTCACTAAGGCTGTCTTAATCTTTTTTGCTTCTGCCATTGCTTTTTACGTAAAAATAAAATGAACCGGTTTCGTTGATTTTTTGATGCACAAAGTTACAAATTTTCTTCGTAACAGCAAAATTTTTACTCCGCATATTTAACGAACGACACAAAAAAAGCAACAAAACGAGAAAGAGGCAGGATGTCATCACGACAGCCTGCCTCTACATTTATCAAAAAGTGCAAAGATATAATTGTCTGAAAATTACATCTTTGTTATTAATCCCAACTGTGATGTACGGAGGAAATTGACTATATTGTCAATCTCCACCGATGATGGTATCTGCTGCTCTATCTGGACGCACACATTCATGATGTCATCCTGACCGTGGAACACAAGACGATAGGCGTTGGCTATATGCGCCTTCACCTTCTCGTCTATGCCATTCTTCTCTATCACGAACGAATTGATTCCGCCGTATTTAATAGGATGTCCGCCCGCAACGATATACGGAGGAACATCTTTAGAGAAGCGGCACCCAGACTGTATCATCGCACAGTCACCTACACGGACACCAGGATTAGCGATAACACCTGACGAGAAGATGACATGGTTGCCTATCTCCACGTCGCCTGCTATCTTTGTGCCATAACCCATGACACTCTCGTTGCCCACATGGACATCATGTGAAAGGTGTACGCCTTCCATAAGGAAGTTACCATCGCCTATACGTGTCTCTCCACTCTCATAGGTAGCACGGTTTATCACCACGTTCTCGCGGATGATATTGTCGTGGCCTATGACACAGAGAGTATTACCACCGGCATAGTTGAAATCCTGCGGTATAGCGCTTATCACCGTATTCTGGTGTACCTTGTTGCCACGTCCCAAGCGTGTTCCGTTCATAAGGTTGACACCTGGGTATAGTATGCAGTCATCACCTACCTCTACATCGTCCTCTATATAGACAAACGGGTAAATGGTTACGTTCTGTCCTATCTTCGCATTTGGCGATATAACCGCCTTGTCGCTAATGTTACTCATAATCTTAGTCCTCCTATGTTATTTACGTCCGCCTCCGAGGGCTGAATAAAGATTCACCACTGCCTGCATCTTGTTGAAGTCGTCAGTAACCTTTGATATCTTGGCGTTAAGCAGTTGTGACTCTGCCTGCAACACCTCAAGGTACGAGTGGTTGCGGTCACTGCGGAAGAGTTCCTGAGTGTCCTCCACGTTCTTCTCAAGCACCGCCACCTGTTGTGCGTCTATATTGCCCTTCATGCGTGCGCTGTTATACTCCACAAGGGCATCGCTCACCTCGGCGGCAGCCGTCAGCACAGAGTGCTCCCACTCTTTCTCTGCCACCTCATACTCTATCTGTGACACCTTGTAGGCCGCCTTTATCCTGCCGTTCTGGAAGAGGGGCTGCACCAGCTGCCCCATAAAGTTGGCGAGGAACTGTCCTGGGTTTGCCACCATTGAGCCGAGGCTGTTGGTAAACGCACCCGTGGCACTGATGGTAAGCTGCGGATAGAAGTTACTGCGAGCAGTCTCCGTGGCATAGAAACTCTGGGCGAGTTTCATCTCCGCCGCGTGAACGTCAGGACGGTTGGCAAGCAGGTTGACTGCCAAGCCTGTACTGAACTTCTCAGGCATTTTCTGGTTCTCCAGCTTGCCGCGGCTGATGTGCTGCACACTCTGACCTATGAGCAGTGACAGCGTGTTCTCTACAGAGAGCAGCTGACGCTGCATATCTACCTTCTGCGACTGCACGCCGAGCATCGCAGCCTCTGCGCTCTGCACAGCCGTCTCGCGGACTCCGCGCAACTCTTTCTGCAGTTTCATCATCTCCCAAGTGTCCTTGGTGATGCCCTCCATCTCGTCAAGTATCTCGAGCTGGCGGTCAAGCATGAGGAGAGTGTAATAGCAGTTTGCTATGCCACATATCACCTTTGAACGCGTCAGATGCTCATAATCACGGGTCATCTCGAGTGTCATCTCCGCTCCGCGCTTGGTGGAGAGGAGGTTACCGAAGAGGTCCACAGTCCATGATGCCGACACTGGCAGCGTATATGTCTTTGACCAATCACTCTTATAGTCGCCCGTCAGTACCTTTGACAGGGTGCCCTGCGGAGTGAAGAGCACCGACGGCAGGAACGCCAGTCGTGACACGCTCAGCGCAGCCTCCGCCTTCTTCACATTGGCGGCGGCAGAGAAGATGTCAACGTTGTTTTCCAGTCCCTGCTCTATGAGCCTCTGCAACTGGGGGTCAGTAAACACCTCGCGCCATGCCACGTCACCGAAGCCTGTGCTGTCGGTGGTGCTGATACCGGCAACAGCCGTGGCGTTACTGTCAAGTTTGTAGTCCATCTCCACCTGCGGACGCTCATACTTGCTGTAGAGGCCACAGCCTGTCAGCGAGGCAGTGAAGGCAAGGATTCCTATATTTCTTATTATCGTATTCATATTATATTCACGGAATGTTTATTTCACATAGTCGGTTGGCTGCTTGCTTATCTGCTTGGCAGATATGGCATACTGTTTCAGTTCGGTATCAACCTTGGCATTGTCGTCATTGAACTCTATAGGCTTGATGCGCTCCTGCAGCCATTCGAAGATTACGAACAGGCAAGGCACTACCATAACCTGACAGAACGTACCTATAAGCATACCGCCAATGGCAGCCGCACCCAGCGTGATGTAACCGTTCTCACCCACGGCAGGTGCCATGAAGAGGTTCAGTCCTGGCAGACCCGTTATGACGAGTGGGAACAGGCCGATAATCATAGCAAGCGATGTCATCAAGATAGGACGCAGACGGGCAGTCGCACCAAGTATGGCAGACCACGTGATAGCCATACCCAGACGGCGACGCTCAAGGGCGAACTGAACGATAAGGATGGCGTTCTTTGCCAACAGGCCCACAAGCATGATAAGTGCAATCTGCATATAGATGTCATTATTCTTGCCGAAGAGGTTGGTGAAGATGAATGCTCCTGCCAGTCCGAACGGCACAGAGAGTATGACCGTCAGTGGCAACAAGTATGACTCGTACTGCGCTGACAATATCAGATACACGAACACCAGACACAGCACAAGCACTATGGCTGTAGAGTTAGAAGACTCTGCCTCGTTACGTGTCAGGCCAGAGAACTCGTATGTATAACCTGCAGGCAAGACATCCTTACCCACTTCTTCAAGAGCCTTGATACAGTCACCCGTAGAGTAGCCGTCGGCAGGAGAGGCACTGACGTTGATAGAGGTAAAGAGGTTGAAACGCTCGATAACCTGCGGACCATACACCTTCTCAAGGTTCACGAACTCGCTCACGGGAGCCATGCCCTTTGGCGTACGCACGAATATGTTCTGCAAGGAACTCTTGTCCTCACGCATCTTAGGATCACCCTGCACATATACACGGTAGAGTTTACCGTAGCTGTTGAAGTTTGAAGAGTACATACCGCCGTAATAGCCCTGCATCGTAGTAAGCACCATAGATGGCGATATGCCTGCCTGCTTACACTTGGCAGCATCAACGTGAATCATATACTGAGGATATGAAGCGTTGAAGGCTGTCATGGCGTTAGAGAACTCAGGACGCTTGTTAAGCTCGGCAATGAACTTCTTGGTAATGTCGAAGAACTTGTCAAGAGAGCCGCCTGTGCGGTCCTGCATAGCAAACGTAAGACCACTCTGGGCAGAGAAGCCTGTCACCATAGGTGGCTGGAAGGCAAGTATCTGTGCGCCCTTGATTACTGCAGTCTGCTTGTATATCATGCCGAGCACCATCATAGAGTACTCAGAGCGGTTACGCTCATCGAATGGCTTCAGTTTTACGACAAAGGTACCCTGGTTTGAACCCTGTCCGGCTATGAAGTTGTAACCAGCTATACGCATACAACCGTCGATGGCCGGGTTGTTGTCAAGCATACGCTGCACCTGATCCATCACCTGGTTTGTCTTCTGCAAAGAGGTAGCAGGTGGCGTTGACACTGTAACGAACACCGTACCAGTATCCTCGTCAGGCACAAGACCTGTCTTGGTCACCATAGCCTCGACACCCATAATGGCTATGCCGGCGACAACCGCTGCTATGGCTATCCACTTGCGTTTCACGATACCTTCGACACCTTTCTGGTACTTTGCCTGCAGTTTCTCATAAGACGCATTGAATCCAGCGAAGAAGCGGTCCTTGAAACTTGACTTCTTACCTTCCTCACCCTCTTTGCCGTGAGGCCTCAGCAATATAGCACACAAAGCAGGTGACAACGTCAAGGCATTGACTGCCGAGATAATGATTGACACCGCCATGGTAAGACCAAATTCTCGGTAGAACGTACCTGTAGTACCACTCATGAACGACACTGGTATGAACACAGCCGACATCACGAGCGTGATAGATATGATGGCACCGGCTATCTCGTTCATCGCATCGATACTTGCCTTCTTGGCTGAGTGGTAACCCATGTCAAGCTTGGCGTGTACCGCCTCCACCACCACGATGGCATCATCGACCACGATGGCGATGGCGAGCACGAGGGCTGACAGCGTGAGCAGGTTGATGGAGAAGCCTATAACCTTCAAGAAGAACATGGTACCTACCAGCGAGACCGGTACGGCAATCATAGGGATAAGCGTAGAGCGGAAGTCCTGCAGGAAGATGAACACCACGATGAACACCAGTACAAGTGCCTCAAAGAGAGTCTTCCACACCTCATGCTGCGATGCCTCGATAAACTCCGTAACGTCCTGCATGAACCTTATCTCCATGCCTGGTGGGAAGTTCTTCGAAAGCCTCTCCGCAGTAGCCTTCACGTCGTGCGCTATTTGCGTAGCATTGGAACCAGCACGCTGCGTCACCATCATCATAACGGCAGGATGTCCGTCAAGCTGGGTGAACACGGAGTAATAGAGCGCACCCATCTCTACCTTTGCCACATCCTTTACACGGAGCACATGGCCAAGGTCATCGGTCTTTATTATCATATTGCCGAACTCTTCAGGAGTCTTCAGACGGCCAGTGTATTTCATTGAGTACTCATACTGCTTATCTGACTGCTCGCCAAACTTGCCAGGAGCCGCCTCAATGTTCTGCTCTGCCAAGGCGTTTACAACGTCAGTAGGCATCAGGTTGAGGTCATGCATCTTCGCCGGGTCAAGCCACAGACGCATGGTATATGACTTCAGTCCGATTGACTCACAGTCACCGATACCCTCGATACGTTTCATCTCAGGTATTATGTTGATGTCCGCATAGTTGCCAAGGAACTTCTCATCGTAGCGGTTGTCTGGTGATGTCAGCGCCATGATAAGCACGGTGGATGTCTGACGTTTCTGCACTGTCACACCGCCTTTGGTAACCTCTGCCGGCAACAGCGCCGATGCCTGTGACACACGGTTCTGCACGTTCACCTGTGCCATGTCGGCGTTAGAACCCTGCTCAAAATAAACCGTGATTGATGCCATACCATCATTAGTGGCTGAAGAAGTCATGTATGTCATGCCTTCCACACCGTTTATCTGCTCCTCCAGCGGAGCCAGCACAGAGTTCTGCACCGTCTGTGCGTCGGCACCTGGATAATAGCCACGCACCATGATGGTAGGCGGCGCGATGTCCGGATACTGCTCAATAGGCAGTGTCACCAAGCCTATTATACCGAGTATGACCACCACGATGGATATCACGGTGGAGAGCACCGGTCTTTCTATAAATGAATCGAGTTTCATTTTTAGTCGTTTAGTTATTTAGTTATTTAGTCGTTTGGTCGTTTGGGAATATTACTTGTTGTCGGTCTCTCAGTCGCGTTGCAGGGAGTGTTATACAAATCCCCAAACGACTAATTAGCCAACAACCCAAACAACTATGATTTCAGTGCCTTTGCCACGGCAAACACGCCGTCGCCCTGCACCTTGGAAAGCTCTTCTGCCTTCTTCATCTTCTTGGCATAGTCAGCCTCAGATATAGGTTTTATCTCCATACCCTCGGACAGCTGGTTCACACCATACACTACGATGCGCTCACCCTTAGACAAACCAGAGGTTACGATGTAGTTCTGTCCGTCGTTCTGAGTGTCGATGGTTATCTCAGAGTATTTCACCTTGTTGTCTTTGCCAACTTTATACACGAAGTACTTATCTTGCACCTCGACACAGGCATCCTGCGGTATGATGATAGCCCCTGTTGCCTGACGAGGCATGATAACCTTGCCTGAGCCGCCCGACTTTATCAGTTTCTGAGGGTTAGGGAACGCCGCGATGAGACTCACTGAGCCCGTAGTGGCATCAACCACTCCGCTGGCCTTCACCACCTTGCCTTCGCTGCCGTACATCGAACCGTCAGCCAGTTGCAGCTTGACAGCCGGCATCTGAGCGATAGCCGCCTGCAGAGAGCCTTCCTTGCGTACAAGATCCATAACCTCTTTCTCGTTCAGAGAGAAATAGACATCTACATTAGAGCCGTTAGAGATGGTGGTAAAAGGCACCTGTATAGATGCGCTCACCAATGCTCCTACCTTATATGGCAAAGAACCTACCACACCAGATGTAGGGCTCTTGACAGTGCAGAAACTGAGCTGCTCGCGAGCTGACACAAGCCCTGCCTTAGCCTGACCAAGCGCAGCCTGTGCACTCTCATACTGGTTCTTGCTTGCCTGCAGTTCATAGTCGCCAATGACGTTCTTCTCATGCAACTTCTGAGCATTATCGTAAGTCAACTTGGCTGTATTGAGTTGGCTCTGAGCCGCCGTCACGGCAGCCTGCGCCTGATTCACAGCAGCCTTGTACGTTACATTGTCAACGGTAAACAACACCTGTCCGGCACCTACCTGCTGACCTTCCTTAACAAAAATCTTTGTGATAAATCCAGAAACTTTCGGACGAATCTCCACGTCCTGCATTCCCTTGAATGTGGCTGGATAGGAACTCTCCAAGTCGGCGTTTGACACACCGATGGTTCGCACAGCATACTCGTTATCGCCAAAGTCGGGCTTGCCCTGCTTTCCTCCACCACACGACACCAGCATGGCAGCTACCGCCACGATGCTCATCATCATTGTTTTCTTCATAAATTATCCTTCGTTATTATTATCTTTGCGCTACTATATTATCCCTTTTTGCAGAAAACTAAACATTTTCAATTAGTTTTCTCTTGCAAAGTTACTCATTATTTTCAATATATGTATAACCCCGTCATTCTTTTATACTTTTTTAACTCAACAAGTACTTAATACAAAAAAGGTAGCAGGACAAAAATCCTGCTACCTTATTATATAATGACATATTATTGTCTTTCTGCCAAACTTACTTAGGCTGCTTGCCGATGTAAGCGAGGATACCACCATCCACGTAGAGCACGTGACCGTTCACTGCATCAGAAGCCTTTGATGCGAGGAACACTGCTGGACCGCCGAGCTCAGAAGGATCGAGCCAACGTCCTGCTGGAGTCTTTGCGCAGATGAATGAATCAAATGGGTGACGAGAACCGTCAGGCTGACGCTCACGCAGCGGAGCTGTCTGTGGTGTAGCGATATAGCCAGGGCCGATGCCGTTACACTGGATGTTATACTCACCATACTCAGAGCAGATGTTACGTGTCAGCATCTTCAGACCACCCTTAGCGGCAGCGTATGCGCTGACAGTCTCACGACCGAGCTCTGACATCATAGAGCAGATATTGATAATCTTACCCTCACGACGCTCCATCATCTCAGGAACGACAGCTGCAGCGCAGATATAAGGAGCTACCAAGTCAACATCGATGACAGCCTGGAACTCAGAGCGCTTCATCTCGTGCATAGGAATACGCTTGATGATACCGGCATTGTTTACGAGAATGTCAATCTGGCCAACCTCCTCGTGAATCTTCTTCACAAGCTCAGCCACAGCCACCTCGTCACATACATTGCACACATAGCCCTTAACGTTTGTGATGCCAGCCTCCTTGTAGTTAGCCAAACCACGCTCAAGAGCCTCTTGGTTGATGTCGTTGAAGACGATGTTCTTTACTCCGGCAGCAACGAACGCCTTGGCGATGTTGAAACCGATACCGTAAGATGCGCCGGTAATCCAGGCGTTCTTACCCTCAAGAGAGAAATCCTTTAAGCTTTCCATAGCAAAATGAATAATTTAAGTTATGAGTTGTTAGTTATGAGTTATTCGTGAACGTACTCACTGAAATCCGTCAGCTTCATGTCGCCCTTACGACGCAGTGTATCATGCATAGCGAAGGCGGCTGGCAGGTTATGATGGGTATGTCCTCCGGTAGATATCTTCAGATACTCACGCAACAGCGGACGGTAGTCTGGATGCGCACAGTTCTCTATCAGCAACTGAGCACGCTCCAACGGAGCCTTGCCGCGCAGGTCAGCTATACCCTGCTCTGTCACCACCACATTCACGTCATGCTCTGAGTGGTCCTGATGACTAACGAACGGAACGATAGCTGATATCAGACCGCCCTTTGCCACAGACGGACAGGTAAAGATTGAGATGTAGGCATTGCGCTCGAAATCGCCCGAACCGCCTATACCGTTCATCATCTTAGTGCCGCATATCTGTGTAGAGTTAGCATTGCCGTATATATCCACCTCTATAGCAGTATTGATGGCTATCACACCCAGTCGGCGTATCACCTCAGGAGAGTTAGAAATCTCTGACTGACGTATGGTGAGATGCTTTGCGAAATGGTCTATGTTGTCATACACCAGTCCCAGGCACTCATTGTCAACGCTGAGCGAGCAAGTAGAGGCATCCTTCACACGTCCCTCAAGCATCATATCGACAATAGCATTCTGCAACACCTCTGTATAGATATTAAAGTCCGGGATGCTCTTATCCTTGCCCACAGCACTGAGTATAGCGTTGGCAGTAGTACCCACGCCACTCTGCATCGGGAGGAAAGAAGATGGTATGATGCCGCGCTTCATGTCGCCGAGCAGGAACTGTGCCACATTGGCGCCTATCTGGTCTGTAACAGGATCTGTACCCTTGAACGAACGTGCCTCATCAGGCAGGTTACATTCTACAACGCCCACTACTTTCTTCTTGTCTATCTCAAGATAAGGTGTACCAATGCGGTCACTTACCTTGGTTATCATTATCGGCTGACGGAAAGGTGCGTCCAGCGGCTCATACACATCGTGCAACAGCGCCACACCCTCGCTGTGGAAGCGGTTCAGCTCTATTATAATCTTCTCAGCCTTATGTGCTACTGTTGGAGATATACCACCAGCAGAAGTAAGGAACACCCTGTATTTGTCGCCAGCATCCTCTATCTTACATACCTCTATTATACCCCAGTTCAACGGACCATAGAAACCATAGCGCAACTCCTGCGCCATGTGAGAGAGGTGAAGGTCGTTATACCTTATCTCGTTCTTGTTAACATGTGCACGGAACTCACTGTTCGTGGTGTAAGGCGCACGAAAACCTATAGCACCCGCCGCTGCCAAATCACCATCGGTACTCTGGCCAGTAGAAGCTCCAGTAAAAAGGTTTATCTTAAACTCATTGCCCTTCTCATGCTCAGCTTGTGCGAGTTTCGCCAACTCCTTAGTCACCGCCTTTGGCGCACCCGCCGGCGTGAAACCACTGAGACCTATAGACTGGCCATTCTTAATCATTTGCGCTGCCTCCGTGGCAGTAATTGTAGTGTACATCGTACTTCGTAAGTTATGGATTTTGTGTTATGAGTATTACTTCTTTCTTACGTTAGGCACCCCTTTCAAGAATGCCGATATTCTATTCCATACGCAAAATTACTGAAATTGCACGAATTATCCAAATTTGTGCAACTTTTTTTTCTATATAATATAAAAAAGGTGTAAAAAAGAAGAAAAAAGTTTTTTTATTTGCCTATTTTGGAAAATATCCTTATCTTTGCATTTGGTAATTTCATAATACAACATCACTCTGCATAACGCAGTACAGGATTCCGACCAATGTAGTATGTCCTTACGTGTACACATTACGGTTGGGGTTCTTCTTTTTGCATCTCAAGAGAGGAACTATCCACTACCTTCCATACAAGGAGAGAGCGAGAGAGTCTTATTTATTTAAGTTTCGCAAGCGCTCAACTTCTTAGGTTACAGGTTACAAGTTTTAAGGTTTCAAGGTGAAACATGATTTCATAAATCATTAGCAAGGCATACATCACCTTAAACCTGTAAGCGAAGCGACCTGAAAACCTGGCACCCGACGAGAGTTGAGCCTGCGAGAGTTGAGTTATTAACATTCACAAAGAAAAACGAAAACAAACATAAAATAATTATGGCTTATATGACAAAAGAAGGCTACGAGAATCTTGTAGCCGAACTGCACCGACTTGAGGCAGTAGAAATGCCCAAGGCAAGCGCAGCGATAGCAGAGGCACGCGACAAAGGCGACCTCTCAGAGAATTCCGAGTATGACGCAGCCAAGGAAGCCCAGGCACACCTGGCTGACAAGATAAACCAACTCAAGCTGACAATCGCAGACGCAAAGATAATAGACAAGAGCCGCCTGTCAACAGACGCCGTGCAGCTGTTGTCAAAGGTTGTCATGACGAACCTGGCAAACAAGGCACGCATGACCTACACCATCGTGTCTGCCAACGAGGCTAACCTGCGTGAGGGCAAGATATCCATCGAGACACCGATAGCACAGGCCCTGCTCAACCACAAGGTGGGCGACGTGGTGGAGGCACAGATTCCACGCGGCACGCTGAAACTGAAAATCGAGGAGATATCATACTAATACTTTGCAAGCTATGGATATATTTTCTAAGATTGCCGCTGGTGAGATTCCCAGCTACAAGTGTGCGGAGAACGACGAGTTCTACGCTTTCCTTGACATCAACCCTGTAGTGCGTGGCCACGTCTTGGTCATCCCACGCCGCGAGGTGGATTACATTTTCGACATGGACGATGACGAAACTGCACGCTACTTCTGTTTCGCTAAGCGCGTGGCAAAGGCCATCAAGGAGGCTTTCCCATGTAAGAAGGTCGGCATGTCGGTATTCGGCCTCGAAGTACCTCACGCCCACATCCATCTCATGCCTATGCAGACTGAGGGCGACATGGACTTCCGACGCGAGAAGCTTACCCTCCCGGAGGACGAGATGCGCGCCATCGCCGACAAGATATACACTGCATTCACATCCGCAAAATAACGACCTGCAAGGCTGCAAAAGCAGCGCCTTGACAGACCACAACATAGAAGCTACCGTTTCGCGATGCGAAACGGTAGCTTCTATATTGCAAAAAGACAGCTTTCACGATAGAATATTATTTCTGTTTAATTTATCTTTGTTTTTTCTCCTTATTTATTTTATATAAATATTTTTTTTTGTACCTTTGTAGCATAATCAACCATGACGTGCCGCAAGAGAAAACTGTCCGCTGCAAGCAGGACAATTTTCCCAAGCAACGCACAACCGACGCGCAACAACCTAATACCCAAAAACTTACTTGTTTCTGGGCAGGGATTTTATATGCTACGCACAACCAGAGAAAACACCTATCTCATGTCAGAATACCAGTATCACATATTTTCACCATACCGTGTATGCCCCATAGGTGCGCACGTTGACCACCAGCACGGACTGGTGACAGGGTTCTCCATCAACAAAGGCGTGGACCTGTGGTTCAATGTCAGGGAAGACACTATGGTCAACCTCACCTCAAGGACGTTTGAAGGTGACGTGAGCTTTGACCTGTCACACCCCTCACAGATAAGGGAGTATATGTGGGGAGACTACGCCCGCGGAGCGAAGTATGCCCTAAAGAAACGCTTCCTGTTGCACCACGGCATAGAGGGAGTAGTGCAAGGCTCGCTACCGATAGGAGGACTGTCGTCATCCGCCGCTGTACTCATTGCATACGTCATGGCACTGGCCCAAGCCAACGGCATCGAACTGCAGCCGTTCGAGGTAGTGCAGATAGCCTCTGAGGCAGAGCGGGAGTATATAGGACTCAGCAACGGACTGCTGGACCAGGCCTCCATCGCCTTGGGAAAGAAAGATAACCTTCTGTTCCTTGACTGTGACACAAACGAATATCGTCTTATTCCATTTGGAGGACAAAGCAAGAAAGCCGAAGACCTGCCTTTTGAGATAGGAATCTTCTTCTCTGGCCTGACACGCTCGCTGATTAACAGCGACTATAACCTCCGCGTATATGAGTGTAAGACCGCGGCATGGAACATGCTGGCATACACCGAACAACCGCTGAAGACATTTGGCAAGACATTCCTGCGCAACGTTCCGAAGGAGACATATGAGAGGACGAAAGACAGGATGCCGGCACGCTTCGCACGCAGGGCTGAGCATTTCTATTCCGAGTACCGCCGCGTAAGACAAGGGGTAACGGCGTGGGAGACCGGGAACATGGAACTCTTCGGCCAACTTATCTTCAACTCTTGCGAGAGTTCCATCCACAACTACGAGTGTGGTTCGCCCGAACTCATAGCCATCTATGACATCATGCGTAAACTTCCAGGAGTGTATGGCGGTCGTTTCTCCGGCGCCGGTTTCAAAGGCGCGTGTATCGCCCTCGTCAACCCGGCACATAAAGAAGAGATTGAAGCCACAATGACAAAAGAATATCTCAACGTCTTCCCCGAATATGCCAAGACCTTCCAGATACACTGGGTAAAATCCGACGATGGCGCAAGGTTCGTATAAGGTTTAAGGTTTAAGGTTTAAGGCTTAGGGGTTAGGTTAAGGGTTCAGTATGTCGCTGTACCACAGCGACCACCCAAACGTCAAAGGTAAAAAACATGAAGAATATAGTAATAGCAGCAGGGTACGCAACGAGGTTAGGAGAACTGACAAAGAACTTCCCGAAACCATTGTTGAATATCGGAGAGAACACCATCTTAGGGAGAATGTTAGATGACATCGACAGAATCCCAGAGATAGAAGAGCATATCATCATAACGAACCATAAGTTTGCCCCGATATTCGAGGAATGGAGCGCAAATACACGTTACTCCAAGCCCCTGACCATAGTCGATGACGGCACAGAGAGCAACGAGACAAGACTCGGAGCTGTATGCGACCTGTTGTTCGCTTTAGAGAAACTGAAGATTAACGATGACATCCTCGTGGTGGCAGCAGACAACCTACTTTTCTTCTCGTTTCAGGAATTTATAGATTTTGCTAAGCAGAAAGGCACGTCATGCATTATGTGCCATAACGAACCGAGCATTGAGAAACTGCAGCGTACAGGAGTCATCGAAGTGGACGATAACATGCGCGTGCTCAACATGGAGGAGAAGCCACAACACCCAAAGACACACTGGGCTGTGCCGCCATTCTATTTCTATAAGAAAGAAGACCTTGACATCATCCGTCACGCAGTAGAGGACGGATGCGGCAAAGACGCCCCAGGCAACCTTGCCCACTACATGGCAGAGCATGTCCCCATGCACGCATGGCACATGACCAGCGGCAGATTCGACATAGGCAGTCTGGACACATACTACCAAGCATGTGACTTAGTCAGAGAAGGCAAGATAAAATAAACCTAAACATACACACCATGCATACGTTAATCAAACTCCCATACGCTCCCGATGCCCTGGAGCCTGTCATCAGCGCACAAACGCTTTCCTTCCATCACGGAAAGCATCTGCAGACCTACGTTGACAACTACAACAAACTTACAGCAGACGGAGAATACGCCGGGATGACATTGGAAAAAGTAGTCAAGGCAGCTCCTGCCGGACCAATATTCAACAATGCCGGCCAGATACTAAACCACGAGATGTACTTCTCACAGTTCTGCGCCGCCAGCGAAGCGTCACACACGCCCTCCGGAGCCCTTGCCGCGCAGATAGACAAGCAATGGGGAAGCCTTGACGCCTTCAAAACTGAGTTTGAGTCTAAAGGCACAAGCCTGTTCGGTTCTGGCTGGGTATGGCTGTCCGCCGACCAAGACGGACAGTTGACAATCACTCAAGAGCCCAACGCCTCCAATCCTATAGTAAAAGGTCTGACACCCCTTCTGACCTTCGATGTCTGGGAACACGCCTACTACCTCGATTATCAAAATCGCCGTGCCGCCCACCTCACCGCCCTCTGGCAGATACTGGACTGGAAGGTAATAGAAGAGCGCTACCCCGGCAAACAATAAGAGAGCGAGATTCCTAAAAAAGATATTGCTCCGCAAGAAATCGCAAGAAATTCTAAAGAGGAAATATATTTATGGTCAAAGTCCTGAGATTCTAAAATCGATTCTCCGAGATTTCTAACCAAAGGTTATAAAGAAAAGATTAAACCGTAAACAGCAAACCACATACCGTAAACGGCAAACTGGACTCCGAGCTTGCTCGCCTGAGCACCTACGGAGCGCAAGAAACAATAAACTATAGGTGGGCTCTATAAATTAGCTTTGACAGATTTTCGAGTTTATTATGGGAGTATATGAAAACAACATAGTACCAATCAAGATTTCGCAGCTTGCAGCGCATGTTTCCAAGGTAAAGCGTATTTCGCTTGACGATGCACTGGTGTATATCTATGTCAATCCGATGTATGAACGGCTTTATGACGAGAATGCTAAGTGGTGGTATCTGAGTACGGAGGCGCTTTATGAGAAGTTTGAACTGTGGCGCAATCGTCAAAACAGGGAAGTGTCCAAAGAGGTGTTCGAGTTCTATACCTACAGTATGGAGAACTACGCTATCCGCAAGCGGATAAGCGGTATGCGCGCGTGGGTAATTTTTAAGGAATCAGGTGCCGACAAGTATGTCATTGATAATTATGACTTGCTGCACACTCAAGGCTTGGAATATGTTTTAGATGAAATCCAGCGGTTTATCAACAGAAGAAAAAGATGATAAAACTATATCATGGTTCTACGGTAACAGTACGGAAACCTTCCCTTAGACCAGGCCGGCCAAATGCCGACTTTGGAAAGGGATTCTATACCACAAGTGTTCAGGAACAGGCAGAGCGTTGGGCCCATATCAAGCGCGAACGTGAGAATGCAGAACGAGCAGTTGTTAGTGTCTATGAATTTGACGAAAAATTGCTTGAGAGCCCCGATTGGAATATCCGTCGTTTTACGGGTGCCGATGAAGCCTGGCTTTATTTCGTGACTGATTGTCGAAAATCCCGCCCTCACGATTACGATTTAGTCCAGGGACCAGTAGCCAACGATAAGGTCTTTACTACAGTCAACCTGTTCGAGAGCGGAGTACTGAGTGCCGAGGCAGCCATCCTGCAACTTAAGGCATATAAGACATACGACCAATTGTCTTTTCATACAGCAAAGACAATTGGGAAGCTTCGATTTGTGAAGTCTTTCGAGGTGTAAACTTCCGGTTCTTAAGAAACGAAGAACATAGGTACAGGTTCTTCAACTGGTGAAGCGGTGAAGAACAATCCTGGCAAGTTTCTGTATGGCATCCTTTTCGAACTTGATAAATATGAGAAAGCAGAGATGGTCGAAAAATTGGCTTTGCTCAATAGCGCAACTTCAATAATGTTATAGATAAGGCAAGAGAGGCTTGTAAGAACGTTGGTCAAGAGGTTTCAGACCATTTTGCTGACGTCAGCAAAATGGTTTACCAGCCAATATGAACTTCCGCATAACAGCCTGACACTGAGTGTAAAACGAAAACACCGTTTCCTGTTTCATCAGACATTCATCAGACATCCGGGAAATTGAGCCTTTTCCGGCCTTTTCACTACAAAAATAGCCCCAAAAAGGTATTCCTGCAATACCTTTAAGAATATTTCATACATAAGTATAAACAAACGTTAAACACCTGGTTGCAGAAAAACGGCATAATTCTTGCGCGTATGGAATTAAATGCTTATTTTTGCAAACGAAAAGTCAAGATAGGAGAAACGAATTATGGCATCAGACAAGGCACAATACATAGTGGCGCTCATAGCCGAGTTCGCGGCTCATCATAGGCTGACGACGGTGCAGGCAGCACAATATTTGGGCAGTTACAAGGCACTTGAACTATACGATAGGCAGTATGGTTATCTGCATACGCAGTCGTTTGCTTCTAACGTCCGTGACCTTTCAGCCTATTGCCGCAGAATGGGAGGTACGCTATGATTACACTTTACCATGGTTCCAACATTCTCATTGAGAAGATAGACCTTGCCCAATGCAATCCATACAAGGATTTCGGACAGGCTTTCTATCTGACAACTGATATAGTTCAGGCTAAGGATGTAGCTAATGCTCGTGTGGATATTTTTGGGGGAGAGCCGGTTGTGAATGAGTTCCATTTTGATGAGAGTCTGCTGTCCAACGGTAAACTTTCCTTCAAATCTTTCGATGCATACACCGAGGAATGGGCGGATTTCGTTTATCAGCATCGCGATGAGACAAACTTTCCGCCTTACATGCACAGTTACGATGTGGTTTATGGTCCGATAGCCAATGACCGTGTAGGACTCCAGATTAGAAACTACCGCCTTGGTAATATTAACAAGAAGGAGTTTCTCCGCAGGCTGAAATATATGAAGGGCATCACCTTCCAGTATGCTTTTTGCACGTCTCGTGCTGTAGAAAAACTGTTGCGTTATGAGGGTAAGTGAGCAGGAGTTCCGTTTTATGGTAGAGGGAATTACCTCCGACCTCATCCAACTACTGATGGATAGAGAACAATACACCTTGCCTCAGGCAGTAGAGACAGTTTATGGTTCCTCCATATACTTAGCTCTACAGCGTCCATCTTCTGGCCTTTATGCCCAGAGTTCTGGTTATGTTTATGAATATTTGCAGAAGGAATTGAAATCAAAGGCTAGACGTCCCCTCACTTCATGAGTGAGCACTCAATTGCTTTTTAGGCGTTCATATAAAAACAACAAAATCCAAATTCTCTTTAGAATTACCCCCACCCCCAGACATCCGAGTTTTGCTCGCCCGAACCCCTCAAAAAGAAGGCAATGAGTGACATCTGTGTGAGATAAAATGATGACACGTAATCGACTTCGTCGCTCTCCCAGTTATTCACCGCATTTGGTGCTAAGGACGCTGAACCTGTCCCTATTATCCTATGTCCCATGGCAAAGAAAAAACTGAGGGTCCGGGGTTCGAATCCTCGCCGGATTATATAAAATCTTCTTCAACGAGAAGTAAACAAATAACCCTGATCCCCGAGAACAATTAGAAAAAAAAAGACATACATTATAGGTAAGTTGCTCCTTGATGATCCATGGGCAAAAAGGACAGAGCCTACAGAGGGATTCTTCCATAAGAAGGTCAACAAAATGAGTTAAAAATAAATAGTAAACAGAAAAGTTGAAACGTGGGCCAGTAGAACCGTCCCGTTGATCCCAGGAACTCAAAGATAAAGAAATTGATGATAATTAAATAATCCCAAATAAATCAAGCACTATGGCACTAAAGATTAAATATCCGACACTCATAACGAGTGAGTTAGACACTCATCATATTTTGTGTCAGCAGATGGTGGACGATTTGGTAGCCTTAATTACAGCATACGGAAGATGCGCCCCAGATCAGAAAGAAAGGATTAAATATAGGGGGAAAAGTAGGATTAAGGTAATTGAAAGTATCGATTATATTCAATATAATATTGGTCAAGTACCTTGTGTTCAGTTATGCGTTAGGGAGTCAAAAACAGGTCAAGAGAATATGTATTTGCAGAAAGCTGGTGAGAATGATGAAAATCCTATTACTCAAGATGACAAAGTGGGTAGTAATCAGAACTATGCCTTGTTATACCCTCTGATAGACCAAAGGGTTCAGCCGGGAAATAAATGGCTAGTGATAATTTATGTAACACCAGGCAAGGATGACGCAGATATGGTGAACACTTTTAAAAATGTGGTTAATAAGATTTTTAAGTTACCATTCAGATATATTGTTCCTGTAAATATCAATCATCAGCGTGTAGTGCCTAAAGTGGAAGTGACTTTGTCAACCATAGAGAATGTTGACTTCAATCAGTTCAAACTTCATGATCTTATAACGAGCAGTTCTTCTAGGACGACACAAAAAGTAGAATATCTAAATATTGCTGCGGATGCTGCAGAAGAAATATTGAATGATAATGGAGATGTAAATGCGCAAACCACCAGAAGGGTTCGTTTCTTCCATAATGCATTCAATAAAGCTGCTTATACCACATATACGTTCAGCTCGGAGGAAAATGGTGTTCTAAACTCAGTGATGACCACTAAGTATAGTGAAAATGACGACATTGAAATAGATCAATTAGGAACATTATATGATGCTCAAGCAATGCGAGGCCGCTTTGCAAGGGTATTAACAAATTATCTAAGTAATGGAGCTGATGGACAAGATAGGCCAAATGCTGAGGGCGATGCAGCAGGGGATAGATAGCCAATCTATTGCCTTGCTGTTAGGAATACTTGGCATTGCAATTACCATATTTACTGTGGTATACTCTTTTATGGAAAGTACCAAAGAGAGAAAGCGACTACTGTTTGAGCGTGTTAATGCAGTTGCTAATTCAAGAGAGGTAGACCCTGTAATGAGAGCAGAACTTACTTTTGCTACTAAACATCTGACAGATTTGTGGAATATGAATAAGTCAATAATAACTATAATAGTATCTGATATTCTAATTTTAGCTGTGTATATTGTTCATTTAATTTTTAAGGATGTATTATGGCTTTGGTATGCTGCCTTAATATTTGAAGTTTTATTAATTGTTGGATGTTTATGCACACTATCAGTGTATCTGAAACAGTATTACGATAGGTTCGTAAAAATAGTGTAGTCGTTAAAAAGGTAATCAGTAGCCAAATGCCAAGGGACAGGTCAGCGGCATCAGAAATCAATAATGGTGTAATTCTTCATATTCCCAATTAATTACTTAGTTATTATCAAAGTATATGCCACGTAGGGCAAGGATAGAATCAGGTACGGGGATATTTCACGTGATGATGCGTGGCATTAATCATCAAAACCGACGCACGCAGCAGGCGCAGAGCCAAACGTGTTTGAGCTATGCCTTGCAAGAAGAAGGAAGACGAGGTCAATATCTTTGAGGTTTAGAGCCCCTTGATAAGGGGCGGCTATAATGCAGGGATATGGGCAACCACTTAACTTCGTTGACTTTTGTCACGACTCGACCAACTTAGAGCTAGCTCTGTTGGTGCTCACTGCTCCAAAAGTTGACACCTCCTGATTCGCGAGCGCGATGAAAGAGTGGGTGAGACTATTAAACGTATAGCTAGCTCCTACGTGTACTACTATAATAGGAAGTACGGGCGTGATGGTCATCTATTCAAATAGCGCTTCAAGAGCGAGCCGGTCCGCTCGGCTTTGCCGCTTGCTACCGCAGGGACGCAAGAATGACATGGAGTACTTTACTATATTGTTACGTTATATTCACCAAAACCCAGTGAAAGCTGGTGTTGTGAAGGCCGTTAAGGATTATGAATTCAGCAGTTGGGGTGAGTATATAGACAAAAACAGTACACTGATCCCTTTATGTGATACTCGTACTGTTTTGAACCGAATACCATACAATGAGTTAGATGTACTTGTGAACGAGCCCATGTCTGATGACGTTGCCTGCCTTGATATAGAAAACGCTTCAACCGGTCGTCCTTCTGATGATCAGGTAATGTTGCTGATAAAAGAAAAGACTGGTGCAACAAACAGCAGTGCTTTTCAGCAATTGCCAGATGATATAAAAAGGTCTGTATTAATAGAGTTGAAGAGCCGTAGAGCTTCTCTGCGACAATTGGAGAGATTGACCGGAATAGGAAAAAGCCTGATATACCGATTGAAATGAAACAGGAACCTGTCCCCTCATTTCCGTAGTTTGACTATAAAAGGCATATAGTGATGGGAAAAAGGACAATCTTTTACGATTATCGCAAGAACGTGGATATGACGTTGCCATCAAGCAGGCGGTTGTATAAGCGGCTAGGTGACTATGATACGTTGGCGGAATATACCATGTGCGCTTTACTTGATTTTGAAAAGTATTGTGACACATCGATACCTTTCTCCGAATATGTGACACTTAAAGCCAAGGAGCATCATATAAATTTGAGAGGTGGAGTAACATTAGGTAACTATAAGGTTGCTTTGATAAAGTCGTTTATAGTGAACTCTCATGCCATTCTCTCAGACTTTATAAAACATTACCGAGACGATATTCGTGATTTGTTTACACGTGATTTTAAACTTGCAGATGATGATAAAGTATCGGAGTTGACCAGACTCCTTCGTGCTCTAAGCTCTATAGATATCAATCCACAATTTCCTTCATGGCTTCTGCCAGTAATGGATTACTACCGAATGGTTCGCAACAGTGTAGCACACAATGAGCGAGATAAAGAAGCATGTGAAAAGGCATACGAAAAGGTTGACAAGGATGCAATTGATGCAGACTATTGGGTATTCAAAGGGAAGGCACCCAATCCTGCAGACGCTATAACCATGGATGATTTCTACTTTTATTCTGCTTGTATCAAACATGTGGCGAATTATTTGGTTATGGTTCTGAAAGGACGTGTAGATTGGCAATACATAGGTTATACTCATACAGATTTGGATCCTGCAAATATTAAGAAAGGTACTGATTCTGTGAAACTTGTAGGTCGTGTGTTTTTACAGTATGCTCATCGCGGTACAAAGGAAGAATTAAGAAATATTCTTGATGTTCTTAAAGAAAGGAAAGAAGAGTATAGAGTAAGTTTGTATTTGGCTAAGAAAGGAAAAAAGTAATTATATCTTCGTATATAGCCTTACAAGGAAGTATATGAACTAATCTTTTTGGTTCCATTATGATATATAAGCCTAAACAGTCATTATCAGATTCTGATATCCGAGAAGAGGATTCCGTTGATTTCATAAGGGATCTTCTGAAGGGACATGGGGTGAAGCCTGCTTTGAAAAAAGGTGATAAGGAGGCCAATATTGACGGCGATATTGAATTACTGGATGACGAAAATAGAATAAATGGCAAAATAACGGCCCAGGTCAAGACTGTACCCCCTTCGCTTGAAGGTCAGTTCTTGTTTGACTGCCCTACGTCTTTGTTCGGCTATGCAGAACAGACGTCAGAAGTGGTGCTGATTATGGCTGTTGACCACAAGAATCAGGTAGTTCTGTGGAAATATATATCACGGGAATTGTTAGATGCCAATACTGATAAATGTGACCAGGATACCATCAGACTTCATTTTAATCAGGATGAGCAGATGACTTCGGCTAACGTAGAGGAAACGATTACAACATGGCGCAACATTACTCGACAGCAACTAAAGCTATACAATGACGCACCTGCCTTGGTGCAGGAGAATGAACTGTTGCGCAAAGCGTTGTTAGAAGCAAAGGGGATAGAAATTACACTTACGAATGATGAATTGAAGCAGGTTCAGCAGTTTGTTGATAAGTATAACGACCTGATGAATCATGAACTTCAGTTTGTTAAAAAAATACTCTATCCTAATGTATGGAAGTTTGGAATAGCCATCTATCGCTACGAAGAGAACGAACTTGGCTATCTCGTTTATTCTATCCGTAACGGTGAGACTGCGCCACTCATTAAGCAGATGCCTCCAGACTTTGCTCTCTTGCATCAGATGCCTTACGAGGTGATGAGTAATTATTACAGGGAAAACCCGTTAAAGAATGACTACCGATTGCTGGTACGAGACCGTATCAAATATCATATAGAGAAATTTCTACATATTTACAACACTACCCCAATGACAGTTCCATTCGCAATGGAACGAGTGAACCAATACTTGAATAGCGATAAGGAAGGCTTGGTTATACCTTTGGAAGAACGTGAATGCTTTAGCAGAATGAGCGACTGGCTTGCTTCTAACGTTCCACATCTCCTGCAGCCCAATACTAGAGTTGTTTATGGGTTTATGAACGAGGCAGATATGAACGAGGTATATCAGAGTATGTTGTATCTAGTGTCGCATGGCCACGAGAATATTCAGTTACCCTATCCGCCTAAAGGTCGATATGGCAATACTGGTATGGTTAGCGATTGGTACAACCCTGATGGTGCTTTCCAAAAAGCCCAGTACGTGCTCAGTGCTGTTAATGAGGCATATCAGAACTTTATAGAGACGAATTTCCCATTGCTTGTGAAAGAACTGGATCGATACCAAGGTGCTGACTTGTTGATCTATGATATATATTATGGAGAGCGACAAGGTCTTAAGACCTATTGTTTGAAAGCAGTTGAAGCGCCCAATTCCCGCAAGTATATCTTTTCACTGAATGGTAGTGATCACGTATTTCGTCAGATAGAGGATATGCCCTTCTGTGACAGGTTTAAAATGCCTTTTGAACTTGATGGAAGGCCGTATGTCGTTTCTTCCATGGAAGACGCTTGTGCATACGCTACGCTTTTTGAGAATGCTCCGTTAGAGAAAACATATTTGAAGCGATTGAAAGATTGTTTTGAAAAACTGCCGGAGAAGCTTATTGGATGATTGGATTATAGTTAGTATAGTTACATCCGATGACTCAAATCAAGAATATCAAAGAGGTGACGGAACCATTGAAGGAGGAAATTCTGAATGGCAATGTTCATACGACGGAGAAGAAGCTGGCATGTATGAAGCCTTTTGGTTACAGCTATTCAATCAATGATTACAAAATCGTTATTAGAATTGGGCCTTATTTCTGAGATTTTACATGCCCAGAGAACATAGATAGGAGCGTGACAATATAGCCAACAGCAGTATTAAGATTTATTTGAAGATTTGAAAATTAATGTCAGATAATTCAGCAAAAAACAAACGAATAGCCAAGAACACCATGTTCTTGTATTTCCGTATGATGATTACAATGACTATTTCATTGTATACATCACGTGTGATATTGCAAGTGCTTGGCGTAGATGACTATGGTATTTATCAATCAGTTGGTGGCATAGTTGGACTATTAAGTTTTCTCAACAGTGCATTAAGTACGGGGACATCGCGCTTTCTTACATATGGACTGGGGGAAGGTAATAAAGAGAAGCTTAAAAAGATTTTCAATACTACATTGACGAGTCATATTCTTCTTGCAGTAGTGATTATACTAGTGGCAGAATCCTTAGGATATTGGTTTTTGCATCATAAACTTATTATACCACCAGATAGGATAGAGGCTGCGGTATGGGTCTTCCATATTTCTATTTTCACAGTACTATTTACATTGACTCAGGTACCATATAATGCTTGTATTATTGCTCATGAGAATATGAAGATCTTTGCATATGTGAGTGTAATTGAGGCAGTAATGAAGTTGTTGATAGTGTACATGCTTCTTATAGGGCAATATGATAAACTTATCTTATATGCTATACTCCAATGTGTACTACATATTTCCATCGTTGTATTCTATAGAATATACTGCACTCGACGATATGAGGAAACACATTTTAAATTGAACATTGACAAAGAAGTATTTAAAGATATTGTAGGCTTTTCAGGTTGGAGCTTGTTCGCAAATTCTGCTATAGCTTTAAATAACCAAGGTGTACTCCTATTGCTGAACATGTTCTTCACTCCTGCAGTTGTTGCAGCAAGAAGTATTTCAATCCAGGTTGAGATGGCTGTTTATCAGTTTATGACAAATTTTCAAACGGCAACAGTTCCACAGATTGTAAAACGATATGCTCAACGTGACTATTCAGGTTCGAAGATGTTGCTTTTGGAAATGACCAAATACAGCTTCTACTTGATGCTATTATTAGCGGTGCCTATATACTTCTCTTCAAAGCAATTATTGTCCCTTTGGTTAGGTGTGGTACCTCCATATGCAACTGCGTTTTTGCAGATTATCATCATTCAGAGCTTGTTCCAGGTATTTGATACTTCATTCTATAAAGCTTTGTATGCTAAGGGACAGTTGAAAGAGAATGCACTTCTTTCACCAACATGTTTATTCATTAATTTTATAATTGTCTATATACTTTTCAAACTAGGATTCTCGCCAGTAGCACTTTCTTGGGCAACGGCAATTTGTTATGCTATCATTGGTCTTGTGGTAAAACCGATACTTCTCATAAAAATTGTCGATTATACTTGGAAGGATATATGGGCTGTGGTGTGGCCGTGTTCAAGGGTAGTTGCGTCATCTTTACCAATACCTATATTGGTAAGCTACTATATGGACAATTCTGACTTTGGGGAATTAGGGTATTTCGCTATCATTGTTACTGCAAGTATCCTCTCTGTCGTTGGGGCTGTATGGACTGTGGGTTTGACTAAGGATATGCGCCTTAAGCTGATGAATGCAGTTAAAAGCAAATTGAAGAAGAAATGATTGATATTAAAGATAAAAGAGCCTGTACTGGTTGTGGTGCTTGTACCAATGCCTGTCCACGACACATCATTACAATGGATGAGGACAGCGACGGCTTTATATATCCAAAAGTGAAGGTTGAGGATTGTATAGAGTGCCATCTCTGTGAGAATAGTTGTCCTATGCTCAAGGAACGAAAGGATGTTTGCACTGGTTACGATAATTACCCGGTATTTTATGCAGGTCAATTAAAGGATAATGATGATTTGCTGGAAGTGTCTTCCGGTGGTGCATTTTGGGCTTTTTCAAAAACCGTTATTGATAACGGAGGTATAGTATATGGGGCTGTTCAGACGGATGTCGACAATATATATCATCAGAGATCTGAAACCTTAGAAGAAATCAGGACTATTCGCCGTTCCAAGTATTTCCAAAGTGACACAAAGCTTACTTTTGCGCAGGTAAAAGCAGACTTGAAAGATGGGAAATACGTTCTTTATAGTGGAACCGGTTGTCAAATAGCAGGTCTTAAAGGCTATCTGAACAAGAAATACGAGAATCTTATCACATGTGATGTTGTTTGTCATGGTGTTCCATCAAGAAAAGTCTGGAGAGCATACAGAAGGGAAAAAGAGGAGAGGGAAGGTAAAATAATTAAAGATCTTGTATTCCGCGATAAGTCTGCCGGATGGAGTCATAATCAATACAAGATAACCTACCAGGATGGAAGTGTCGAAAAGGAGGCGAGTACTCAACAACTTTTTCATGCAGGATATCTTCAAGGCCTGTTCTATAGACCATCATGTGGAGTATGCAGATTTGCCTCATTGCCACGCGTGGCTGATGTAACATTGGCTGACTATTGGCAGTATCAAGGCAGATTCAGACAGCCGGGAAATGATCTTGGTGTTTCGTTGATAACGGTAAATTCTAATCAAGGGCAAAGATTATTAGACGCTTCTGTCAAATATCTTGATATTGAATTAACCGCGCAAAAAAAGGCCCTTGCAAGCTGCCGACACTTGGATGAACACCCTTCGGAAAACCCTGATAGGGAAAACTTCTTTAAGTTATTCAATGAGGCGGGTTATTATGTTGCAGCACAAAAATACATTATAAATGGAAACAGAATTAATCTTATCAAGAGGATAGTTCGAAAATTACAAAGAATCTTGAAAGAGAAAGGTTATATAAGATAAGAATAATAAGGCATGAATAAAAAAGTAGATACTAATAAAGCCCTTATCGATGAGTACTATAGGGAAATGTGCACCCAAACAGTGTACATTGACTCTATATTGTTTTTGTACCGTGCATTGAAAGGATTTTGGAATAGTGGTGTTATAGTAGTATCCAACAACCGCTATGTTAGGGGAATTGTTTCACGTATGAGAATCAGGACAGCGATAACATCGAAGGCACAACTGGCTGCAGAGCAGTATTTTGCCATTAAGGATGCTCTTCTACTGTTGGCAAAGAAGAATGTGCCTGTCTACTACTATAATAGAATAGGTAAGGAAAAGACAGGCTTTGTCTATTCAGAATCAGCACAAAAGCGAATGGCTAATACCATCAATTTTCCATTCCTACTTGATCATTTTGAAGAATACGAAAGTGATCTTAAAGAATTGTTTGGTGATTTATATAGTAAAGACTACATTAATGAACTTGGGAAGATACCACAGGTTATAGCAAAAGGTGATGTTTATAGACATGAGGATTTTGCCAGTAAATATGTTAATGTGATAGAAGGGCAGAGAGTAGTATGCTATCAGCCTGAAACTTATAAGCGCACAATTCATGTTTATGGACGATGTGGGGCGTTTGGCTATGCAGTTGAGGATAAGAACAGCTTGCCAAGCCAAATTCAGTTGCAGTTGAGGAGTCACGGCATTACGGATGTCCAAGTAGTGAATCACGGACTCTGGGGAGGTGAAGATGAATATTTGGAACATAACTTCCTGAATGACTGCGTGGGATATAAGGAAGGCGACATTATTCTCTTCTACATGATGCACATTGATAAACGACTCCTTAAACATTGGGAAGAGGCAGGTGTAAAATACAAAGAAATAACTCACGAATGGCATGAGTACCCAGAAGCTAAGTGGTGCTTCTATGACAAGCCTGGCCACATGAACCATATAGGTTATCAGCACGTGGCGGAAATAATTGTGGCAGATTTAATCAAGCAGAAGTTTGCTGCAAAAGCAGTTGATGAAGGAATGTATGATACCTTTAATTCAGAACATCTGAAGGCTTACCTGAAGAAGAACAATAACTCTGACTTCTATAAGGAGATTAATGAATATACCTCATCCATCTTGATGGAATATCCTCTAACTGATGAAATAAAGGAGTGCGGTTCAATCGTAATGAACTGCAACCCATTTACAAAAGGTCATCGGTATCTTATAGAATATGCAGCCAAACAGGTTGACCGTCTGTATATTTTCGTGGTTAAGGAAGATAAATCCTTCTTTAAATACGAAGATAGATTTGAGATGGTGAAACAAGGAACTGCAGACTTGAAGAATGTTGTTGTTGTGTCAAGTGGAAAGTTTATCATATCATCGCTCACCTTTCCTGAGTATTTTATGAAGGATTATGTAAAAGAGAAAAATTTTGATGTATCTATGGATGTTGAGACCTTTTGCAAGCATATAGCGCCTCCTCTGGGTATAAAAAAACGCTTTGCAGGGGAAGAGCCTTTTGATCCTGTGACTTTGAATTATAATGAGAATATGCACAGGATATTACCTAAGTACGATATGGAGTTCTGCGAAATACCAAGGCTGGCACTTGATGAGAAACGTGTAATCAACGCAACAGAAGTAAGACGATTGCTTAAAGAAAGGGATTTTGAGACCATCAAGGAGTATGTGCCCGAGACTACTGTAAGGATTTTACATGAGAAATACTGAATTATATAAGAGGTCGTTTGTTGGTATGAATGATGCATTAGTTAAGATGGAGAGACAATTATATAATGGTTATATAATCCCAGTAATTGGTTTTGGTACGTTCCCTTATAAGGAACCTTTATTGACATGCTTACCAAAAGCCATCGAGGGTATAGGCGTAAGATTAATAGACACGTCTGACAATTATGGCAATGAAGAATTCGTAGGTAAGGGACTAGCACAGGCAGATTTAAGTGATGTGATTGTGATTGGCAAATTCTCTCAGCCTTTTAGGACTAATGAACTAGAGAAATGTTTAGAAGAAAGTAGAAATAAGCTGGGTAAATTGAATATTTATCTCCTACATTGGCCGTATCCATTTTTGTGGAAGAAGCAATGGAGAAAAATGGAAGATCTCTACCTTGAAGGTAAATGTGATGCCATTGGGGTGTGTAACTTTGATCTTGAGTATCTGAAGGAGCTTTTGGCGATGTGTAGGGTTAAACCGGCAATCAATCAGTTTGAGCGTCATCCACTCTTTCAACAGCAGGAGCTAGTGGATTATTGCCTTGACAATGGTATCGCAGTGATGGCTTATTCACCCGTGGCGCGAATGGATAAAGAATTGCATGAAAATCCTATTCTTAGAAGTGTAGCAGACAAATATGGTAAAACAGTAAGTCAGGTGATTCTTCGCTGGGATATTGATACGAGCTGTGTGCCAATCCCTGCATCTTCCTCAGAAGAACATATTAAAGAAAACTTCGACGTATTTGATTTTTGTTTGACGAATGAAGAAATAGAGGTGATTAATTCCTTAGAGAAAGGGAAAAGAATTCGATATAACCCAAGAACAAGATTTACACGAAAAGAAAAGATAAGAATGTTCATTTATAAAAGTGGCATTTATGATTTTCTTCGAAACACAAAGAAAGTAATAGCAAAAAGATAATAAATGAGAATAGTTTTATCAGGTGTTGAGACCAATAACAAAGGAGCAGAATTGATGCTCTATGCGATACTTCAGGAAATAGAGAGAAAATTTCCCGATGCAGAAGTATATATTCCATACTCGCAGATATTGCAAGGTATAGAATATGTAAAGACAAATGTAAACTTAAAGTACACGCCCAAGAGTAAACTTGCGTATAATAAAAATATAAAGAGAATTTTCAGGTATCTGCATTTGCCAGCAGGAATATTATATCAAACAAATATAGTAAATGGAACTGATTGGTTTATAGATGGTAGCGGTTTTCTTTTTACAGACCAATGGAATATCAATAAGAATAGAATTTCTGCATGGCAAAGTATATTGAAAAAAATTAACTCTCAGGGGGGTAAAATAATCTTCTTGCCACAGGCTTTTGGTCCAGCAGAGAATGCAAATACAAAAAAAATATTATCAATACTCAGTAAATATTCTTCTTGTCTATATGCACGTGAACGTATTTCATATAAATATTTAGAAAAAAGCGAAGTGGTAGACATGACAAAGGTGCGCATTTCGACGGATTTCACATCTTTGGTAGATGGTATTTTTCCACAAGAATATGAAAGATTACGTGGTGGCATTTGTATTATTCCTAATATACGAATGATAGATAGAGGAATGGTTACTTTAGATAATTATCTTTTGTTATTATCGTCTATTATTGAAAAAGCCAAAGAAAGCAACAGACCTATATATTTACTTAATCACGAAGGGAAAAATGATGCACTTCTCGCAAATAAATGTAAGGAACGGATCGGGGCTGATGTAGAAGTTGTGACAGGATTGAATGCTCTCGAAGTAAAAGGTTTGATAGCTTCCGCATATCTTGTAGTCACATCCCGTTTTCATGGCTTGGTATCGGCATTAAATAGTAGTGTCCCTGCATTAGCAACCAGTTGGAGTCATAAATATGAGGAATTATATCGTGATTATGCATTGCCAAATACAGTATTGCCGCTTGATGATATACAACAATCTGTTAAAATGGTGCAAAAATTGATGTCAGAAGAGAAAAACACACAGATAAGGGAGCATCTTGCTATTCAAGTACCTAAAATAAAATCGCAGACACGTGAGATGTGGAATTCAATTTGGAATTATTAATGTCATGGAGAAAAATAGAATGAAAACAAGATATGAACATATGGATATAGCAAGGGGGATTGCTATTATTCTAGTGGTTCTCGGACATTGTTGTACCGGGATGAGTGGCGACGATGTGAACAGGGTTATTCTGAGTTTTCATATGCCATTATTTTTCTTTATATCAGGTGTTTTTGCAAAAAAATGCGATATCAATAATTTATATGGAACAATAATACATAAGGCTAAAACAATTCTCTTACCACAGGTCTTATTAGCAATAACGATAGCTATATTGTATATGTTGCGTTACATTTTAGCAGGGAAAAGTCTATCTGAATTTAATTTTTTATATGGTTTTAGATGGTGGTTTTTGCCTACCTTGTTTGCTTGTTCAGTAATTCATACTATATTATCCTGTACTATAAATCTTGAAAATAAAATCGTTCAACGATGTACTCTATTATGTACACTGATGGCTATTTATGTAACATTGAGCATATACGAAATACCAAACGGAGCATGGTCAAAGTATCTAAAACTTGTGCCAGTGGCATTTTTGTTCTATTTGCTTGGTTTTATGTTTAAGAAACAAGCATTGTCAATTAACAACATACAAAAATCATGGCATGGTTTGATTCTGCTGCTTATGTCCCCTATTTTAGTATGTGTTGCACAGTTAAATTCACCTGTAAAGATGTATATAAGTGAATATGGAATATTTCCCCTGTTCTTGCTGTCTTCCATCATAGGAATTACTATTGTCATGATGTGTTCTAAACATATAATGGGAGGCTTTTTTCATGAATTTGGTAAAATATCAATAGCGGTTTATGTATGGAATTTTTTGGTTATTGGATGCGTGAATGCCTTTCTTCTCAAAGTGTCAAAAATAATCGATGTTGACATAAACAATTATAGAGCAGCGTTGAATTTCTTTTTTTCAATAATAATACTATATAGTGTTAGTAAATATTCGTTAAGATATTTTCCTATGTTATATGGACAAAGTAAACAAAAATAAAAAACACTTTATAGATTATATATATCTTTATTGATAGCGTGTAAATTATCATTTTTAGGTAAGGGATAACCGGAAATTGCCAAAGGAAGTATTAAATGAATATAAATTACAGTTTTATAATACCTCACAAGAATTGTCCTGACCTTTTACAAAGGTATGTTGATAGTATTTCTGAGCATGATGATGTTCAGGTGAGGTGGGAGGGCATTCACAAATAATAATACATAATAAAAAAAATTGCAGATGGCATTTAAGAAAGTTACGCTTAAGTTATTTTCTCATCTATTAAGATATTATACACTATTGGTCTGGCGGTTAAAGTATAAACTGGACAATAAACTTAAAATTAGTAAGAATAGCGTTATGTATGCTACTTACGATATTCGAGGGGAGGGGAATATTATATGTGTAGATAGTAACGCAAAAATAAAAAACTGCAGGTTTATTATCAAAGGGAACAATAATATTATTCATATTGGAAAAAAATGCAATATTGCTCACTCTACTTTTTGGGTCGAAGATAGTGATAACAAAATAGAAATCGGTGATAATACAACAGTAGGTAATGATTGTCAATTTGCAGCTTTGGAAGGAACGACAATAAAAGTGGGTAAAGGCTGCATGTTTTCTCACGATATTAGTCTTAGAACAAGTGATTCGCATAGTATAGTGAATATCCAGGGTAACAGAATTAATCATGCTAAGGATATTACTATAGGTAATCATGTATGGGTTGGGCTAGAATGTCTTATTTTGAAGGGTAGTATAATAGCCAATAATTCTGTGATTGCAGCTCGTGCGACTGTAAACAAACAATTTGAACAACCTGGTTGTATCATAGCAGGAGCACCTGCAAAGCAGATTAAAGAAAATATCAATTGGGATAGAAACAGGATATAGATAAGAAGTGTATATTTGTCATGAATATAAATTATAGTTTTATAATACCTCACAAGAATTGTCCTGAGCTTCTGCAAAGGTGTGTCGATAGTATTCCTGAGCGTGACGACGTTCAAATAATTGTGGTAGATGACAATAGTGACGAAGACAAAAAGCCGGATTTAAGAAGTCACAAGAATTTACAGGTAATATTACTTGATGCTACAAGGTCTAAGGGGGCAGGCAGAGCAAGGAATGTAGGTCTGGATCACGCCATAGGTAAATGGTTGGTATTTGCTGATTCTGATGATTTTTTTGTAACTAATCTATCAGAATTATTAGACAAATATGTCAATGATTGTCATGATATAATATATTTTAATATAAAAGCATGTGACTGTAATGATATATCTGTGATTCTTGAAGGAAGTAATAAAAGCAAAATATTCAGGATGTATAATAAAACTGGGTGTGACTTGTACTTTAGAATCTGCTATGCCGAACCATGGGGTAAATTTATAAAAAGACAAGTTGTTATAGAAAACTCCACAAGATTTCAAGAAACGATGGCTAACAACGACCTTTACTTTTCTGTTAGTACTGCTATATTAGCAGGAGAAATATTAGCAGTGGACGCCCCCTTGTATTGGTATACATTTAGAAAAGGTTCCATTAGACACTCAAAAGAGACATACGAAAAAATGTGTGACAGAATCCGAGCATGGCATAGTACGCATTTATTTCTAAAAGAGCATGGAATTGTAATGAAAATGTATTTGCCGTATAAGCCTTGTGCTGTTGAGTTGATACATAAAGGAAAAGTGAGGTTATATCTACGGTTGCTGAATTTCATGAGAAAAAATGGAATGAATTATATGGGAGTAGTGCATGGAACTATTATATGGTTTTTCTATAAATTATGTGGACAGACAGAGAGAATCTGTTTTGAAAACTTAATTCCGTGTAAAGCCCCAAAGGGGAATAAGTAATTTAATGACAGAGATGATAGAAATTGCAGTTTTGATGACGGTACATAACCGTAAATCCACAACAATAAAATGTCTGGAGTATCTATATGCAAATAATTTAGAAGGGTATCAATATCAAGTGTATCTTGTAGATGATGCAAGTACAGATGGTACTGCAGACGCCGTGCAGAAAATGTTTCCCAAGGTAAAGATTATACATGGTAATGGCGAACTGTATTGGAATCGTGGAATGATAAAGGCATGGGAAGAAGCAGCGAAAGACAAACCAGATTTTTATCTGTGGCTAAACGATGACACTATGCTTTTTGAAAATGCACTTTCTATTATGGTGGCTTCATATAAAGAAACTGATGGGAATAGCATTATATGTGGTTCTACTATGGCTTTAGATTCGGATGAGATAACATATGGAGGCCGAATGAGCCATAAATTAGTAATACCTAATGGCAAATTGCAAAAAATAGAATGGATAAATGGTAATTGCGTATTAGTACCTCGAATAGTAAAAGAAAAAATAGGAATATTAGACCCCTACTTTCGCCATGCGAAGGGAGACTGGGAATATGGAGTGAGGGCTTTAAAGAATGGCATTATGGTATATTCTGCTACTGATTATGTTGGTCGATGTGCAGCCCACGAAAAAAAAGTACCGAAGTATTATGATGCAAATTATTCGTTGAAAGAGCGTCTAGACTTCCTATACCATCCATTAGGGGCTTCCCCAAAAGAAACATACTATTATTGCAAAAAATGCTTTCGTTTAGGTAGACTAAGAGCATTCGCATATATTACACTTACATATTTAAAAGTTTTATTTACAAAATAGTAAGAAGTGTTAACACAAGTTCTTATAATAACATACTTACCCTTAATATATCTTTTGATTTATACATTTTCTAAAGAAAGAAGATATAGAATAAAAAACGTTTCATTATTGGGGAGTTTGTTATTATTATTTATTTTAAGCATTTTAATCGCAACATGTCCTTATGAAGAAGGAGACAGATTAGGATATGCTACTTCATATATAAGTTTTTCAAATTACAACCTAACGCCGGAGGATGCGAAAGACTTTGGATGGGCTATACTCAATATAATTTGCGGTAGATTTCTCAAAATTAGTATAACACAGTTTTTCTTTATAATTGCAGTTATATATGTTTCGTCATTCTACATGTTTGCAAGAAAATATATTAAACATCAATACATCGGGTATTTTATATTATTATCTGTAGGAGCATTAGGATTTAACAACTATGGTACAAATACATTAAGGGCAGGCTTGGGGTTAGCATTATTATATTACAGCCTGTATTTTGATAAAAGGATACTTAAACTAATCCTTTTATTCTTTGCTGTTTTAATTCATAAATCCATGATAATTCCTATTGGCGCATTTTTATTAACAGGAATTATACAATCAAAAAAATATACATATTACATTTGGTTCTTTTGTCTTGTTATATCTATATTAAACATAGATTTAAGCAATTTTTTTGAGGAATTGGGATTCATAGACAAGCGAATAGACTCATATGTGGACTCTATGTCGTCAATTGGAAGTGTTTACAACAAAGGATTTAGAGTCGACTTCTTAATCTACTCTGTCATACCTATGTTTATAGAATATTATTATACAAAAAAAATTGCATTTGCAAAAAAGGAATTCTATTCGCATATATTCCGAGCTTATCTAATTGCTAATGCTGTTTGGTTATTGGTAATAAGAATGGCATATTCTGATAGAATGGCGTATTTGAGTTGGTTTATGATTCCTTTCATTACACTTTACCCAGTATTGACTTATCCAAACAAGTTTAAAGAACCACAAACAGTTGTTTTATTTGTAATGTATACTTTTATTGGGGTGAATGTATTATTATCTATGAGAAGTTTTCTTTAACAAATCGTTTTACTACATATCATTAACGAATAAAGTTTTAGGATACTAATATTTGTTCATTACTTATGATTACAGTTTTCACACCTACATATAATAGAGGTTACATCATAGACCGATTATACAAGAGTCTTTGTAAACAAACAAACAAAGATTTTGAATGGTTAATAGTAGATGACGGTTCTACAGACAATACAGAGTCAATAATAAAATCATTCAAAGAGGATAATAATATTGTTATCTGTTACTATAAACAAGATAATGGAGGGAAGCACACCGCTATAAACAAAGCACTGGATCTTGCAGAAGGTGAACTGTTCTTTATTGTTGATAGTGATGACTGTCTTACGGATGATGCCGTAGAGACAATTATCAGTGATTGGAAAAAAGTAAGGAGCAATGACCTTTGTGGCATATCATATTTGCGTGGTCACACAGATGGGAAAGTGATGGGGCCTCCGTTTCCTAAAGATAAAACTATAGATAACTTTATAGATTTACGAATTAACGGAGGTATTCCTGGAGATAAGGCAGAAGTGTGGGACACCAAGAAACTACGCCAATATAGATTTCCTGTGTTTTCTGGAGAAAAGTTTCTAGCAGAAGGATATCTCTGGTATCAGTTAGGTTTAAAATATGACATGCTATTTGTTAATAAAGTTATATACATATGTGAATATTTAGACGGAGGATTAACGAAATCTGGTAAAAAAATGCGCATACAAAATCCATTGGGTGGCATTGCTACTTCCCTTATGCAAATGAATCCGCATTCCAAGTTTACTTATCGTTTTAAAAAGAGCCTTTTATATGTAGCATATAGTTTTTTTGCAAATAAAGGCATTAAAGATATGATAAGTTGTAAATATAAGAATATTATAATTCCATGTATTCCATTTGGATGGATGTTGTATAAATATTGGCATTACAAGTATAACGAATAGATTACATATTATTTTACTGAGAAATTGGACAAAACAGGCCATTTATAATTATAAACACCTACTTGAGGTTATTAAATTTATGAGAAAGATAAAAGTACTGCAAGTTTTTGCGAAAACGGGAAGAGGTGGAGCTGAGTCAATGGTAATGTCACATCTGCATTTCATTGACAAAGAAAAATTTCAAATGGATTTCGTAAATCACACACAAGAACATTGTGATTTTGACGATGAAATAAAAATGATGGGAGTAAAACTTTATCATTTGCCTCGTTTTAAGATATATAACATTATTCAATATAGGAATGCTTGGAAAACATTTTTTAAAGAACACCCAGACTACGACGTTATACATATTCACTATTTCACCCTTGCCCCAATTATTATTCCAATAGCAAAGAAATATGGAATAAAGATAAGAATCACACATTCACATAATACTAAAAGAAGCAACATATTTAAAGGGTTTTTATTAAATATGTTTCATAAAAGAATGGTTGAAGATTCCACTTTATTATTGGCATGCGGAAAAGAAGCTGGGGAAAATATATTCCACACTACGAATTTCAAGGTGTTCAACAATGCTATAGACACTAACGAATTCCAATTCTCAGAAGACGAGCGTAACAAAACACGAGAACAGTTTGGTATTACTTCTGATGACTTATTAATAGGACATGTAGGAAGTTTTAGAGATACACAAAAAAATCACGCTCGTATTATCAAAATTTTCAAAGAAATACACGAAAAAGACAAACGGTATAAACTTGTTTTAGTTGGTAATGGAGCTTTGTTACCACAAATTAAAAAGGAAGTGTCAAATTTAGGAATAAGCAATTCTGTTATCTTCACTGGAGTAAGAAGTGACATCCCAAACTTAATGAGTGCTTTTGATGTTTTGTTGTTTCCTTCGCTTCACGAAGGTCTTCCCGTTGTCGTTGTTGAAGCCCAGACTTCAGGCTGTCCTGTAGTTATGTCATCAAATGTAACGGATGAGGTGATACTTACTGACATCGTAACGCATTTGAGTCTTACTGAGAATAATGAAAAATGGGGTAAAACAGTTGAATGTTTATCAAGAAAAGCCATTAATAGAGGAGAATACTATAAGAAAGTACAAACGGCAGGTTATGATGTTCGAGATAATGTAAAAATATTGGAGAATATATATCAAGGGGATATATAATATTATAAACTCTCGTTTGTATGTCAGATACAAGGAGAACGGGCAAAGCGCTAAAATTATAAAAATGATTTTTAAGGATTTATAAAAAGAAAATAATAATCTATAGAAAAACACAATGAAGATGGATAACAAAGAAATGAAAGACTATAACAGTCTTGTGGAGGTGCCGGGCATGAGCGAGGCAGACAGTAAGCTGATGCGTTTTCACTCTTGCCTTGATGAGCAGATGGAGAAGATGAGAGGTGAGGAGGATGACGAACTGTATGCCGTTGCAGTGCTGGAGGCTCTTGCCGACGGATGTAACAGAATGGGACTGTCACAGGAGTATGCCGTTAGGATGGCTGGCTTCCAAGGGGTGTTCTCGGATATCAGCAGGGATGTGATAAAGTCGGTGTTCCATACGGCTTATCTGAAGAAATACCTTAAGAGCATTCCACTGAAATATATGAGGCCTTCAGCTTTGCTGACGTTTAAGACGGAGGCTTACATGAAAGAGCACTATGAGCTGAGACTCAACGTGATGACGGGAGTACCGGAATATAAACTGGCAGGAGGACTGTATGGTTTCAGTGAACTGGACCAAAAGGCGCGCAACACGATGTCTATCAATGCGCTGAAGGCAGGAGTAGATTCTTGGGACAAGGATCTGAACAGATATATAGACAGTCTGCTGATACCACAGTATGAGCCGCTGAGGGACTATATGAAGGGATTGCCTAAGTGGGACGGTAGGGACAGGATTACAGCCTTGGCTGGCAGGGTGAAGACCGACAATAAGTATTGGGCTGGCGATTTCCACAAATGGATGTTGTCCATGGTGGCGCAATGGCTCTGTATGAACAAGGAGCACGGCAATGCAATCGTGCCTCTGCTCATCGGACAGCAGGGTTCGGGTAAGACCGCATTCTGTCGCAGACTGTTGCCAGAGTGTCTGCAGCGATATTACAACGACCGTCTGCCGATGAAGAACGACAACGACATCTATATCGCCATGGCTTCGCAGGCTCTGATAAACATTGATGAGTTTGATGCTCTGTCAAAGAGCCAGCAGCCTATATTGAAATACCTGCTCTCCAAGCATGACGTGAAGATGCGCCAGCCATACGGCAAGGTGATAGAACAGCGTCAACGTTTCGCTTCTTTCATAGCTACGACTAACGACAGACATCCGTTGGTTGACGCTACCGGTTCGCGACGCTTTGTCTGTGTCTGTGCCGACACGATTGACAATAAGGGTAAGATAAACCACGACCAGATATACGCCCAACTGAAAGAAGAGTTAGACAGCGGTATGCGCTACTGGTTTTCTGACAAGGAGAACTCACGCATCATACACCAGAACGAGGCTTTCCAGAAGGTAAGTGACTACCCGCAGATGATAGCACGGACTTTCACTGCACCGGAAGATACTCCTCTTGATGCTCCTTTCATGCCGCTCGGCGAGGTGATGAGCGTCATTGCACGTAGATATACGGACGTTAGGATTACCAACGGTGCTTTGGTGAACATGGGTAAGGCGCTGCGTTCTGCCGGCTACGAGCAGAAGCATGCCAGGAATGGTTCTGCCTACAGAATTATTGAGAGAAAACCTTCACCTGTCACCATAGGTGGGTAAGTGTTTGTGACACAGGCTATGGCAGTGGTGACGGACAGTGTGATGGCTGTCACCCATCCATCACCTTCAGAACTGTTATGAAAGCTATGCTTTTACGATGAGAAAGCTATCGTTTTACCATGTGAAAGCTATGCTTTTACGGTATGAAAGCTATGCTTTTACAGTTAGTCGAACACTAATAACACTATCTAACGAATAATTATAAATTCGGGGGATTCGAGGGATTGACTTCGTCGAGCTAAACCTTCGTGTTCAAATGTTTGAAAAAATGTAATATATTATGAAAGACTTGATAAAGAAAGATACTGACATGCTGCCTGTCGGCATTAAGGAAGTTGAAGATAAGATTGCCGTTATCCGTGACCAGCAGGTTATTGCTGATGCGGATGTGGCGTTTTTATATGGGGTACAGACAAAGGAAGTTAATCAGGCAGTGAGGAATAACCCTGATAAGTTTCCGGAACGCTATATGTTTGAGTTGAATTCCAGTGAATTGCGTTATTTGCGGTCAAAAATTTTGACCACAAAAGTGTCTGCTATGAACCGCAAACCCACCAAAGTATTCACAGAACGTGGCCTCTATATGCTTGCTACAGTACTAAAAGGTGAGCGCGCCAGAGATATAACCTTCGCAATCATTGAAACCTTTGCTAAGGTGCGTAGCCTGAAGCGTGAGTTAGTTGAACTCCATCAGGAAACCGACAAAGAAAAGCAAGCTTCGAAGATGAAGCACTTCGGAGATGTGCTCACCGACATCGTGATGCCAGATCTACAGACCTCGGAAACCGAATCTTCACTGGAAATCAACTTTTTTATCGGTAAGATCAAGCATACCGTGAAGCGCGTTAGAAAAGAAGAATCGAATCAATAACAGTATCTTTTAATAATATTCGCAATTAGGGCTAAAGTGGTCGTAAAACAGAATAAAGGTGATGGATAGGTGACGCATTGCAAGTTATCCGTCACTATCGCTACTTACAGATATACAATTAGATACCTGCCTTCTGTGACGGGTGACAGAAAAAAACAATTTATTGCTGCGCAAGAAATCAGAAGAAAATCTATTAGAAAATCCTTGAGGAAATAGATTTCTTGGCATAGCCCTGAGATTATTAAATAGATTCTCACAGATTTCTAACCGAAAGGTTATAAAAAGAACACATATTACTGCGCAAGAAATCATTTTGAATATATGACAATACTTGTTCTGACGAATAAGAGAATACAAAACAATACGAAATGACAATCGACGACATACAGAAATCGACGGAGTTCCAAGTTTTTGACAGAAAGAGTGCTCGCATTGATGCGAAGGCACTTGCTATCACAATTATTGCGTTCGCTAATGCAGACGGAGGGACAATCGCCTTGGGGGTAGAGGATGATGGTACATTGACTGGCGTAGATGGTCATACAGACCATATAAATGAATTGTTGAGGGCTTCGTTTGACTATTGCATTCCATCCATTGCCATCTCTACGGAGTATTTGGAAGTAACGGATGTGAAAGGTGCTCCTAATCATATAATACTAATGAGTATTCCGCAGAGTATACGTGTGCATGCTAATCAGGCTGATGAAGTATATTATCGAGTGGGCGACAAATCGAAGAAATTGAACTTTGAGCAGCGTATGCAGCTGGTATATGCAAAGGGGGAACATTACTATGAGGATGCTCCAGTGAATAATGCAAGTTGGGATGATTTGGATATGACACTTGTTGATGAGTATGTTACTCTGATAGGCTATAGCAAAGGGGCTAAGACGTACATCCGTGAAAATGGATTTATAATAAAGAAAGAGGATTATCGCGGTTGCGAGTATGAAGCGTTGAGTGGCGCCGCTGTCTTGCTATTTGGCAAGAATCCACAGCGTTTTTTCCAACGTGCACAGGTGCGAGTCATCCGTTATGATGGTGTGGAAGCAAAAGTAGGCACAGAGATGAATGTGATAAAGGATGAGATCTTTACGGGGCCTATATTAAAACTGACAAATGATGTGTTAGCTTTTGTGAGGACACAGATAAAGGAGCACACCTATCTAGGGGCAGACGGACTGTTTAGGACAGACAAACAATACCCGGAATTCTGTTGGACAGAGTTATGTGTAAATGCAATTTGTCATAGGGACTACAGTATCTTGGGGACAGATATCCAAGTAAAACTGTTTGATGACCACATGACAGTGGAGAGTCCTGGTATCCTGCCAGGATTGGTAAGACCGTATAACATACGTGAAATGCATTTTTCCCGCAACCCTAAGATTGCATTGTATATGCGTAACCATAAGTTAGTGAAAGAATTTGGTGAGGGCGTGGACAGAATGTTTCGTGAAATGGAAGAGGCAAATCTACCAGCACCAGAGTACAAACAGAATGAGTTCATGGTATATGCCACGATTAAGCAGCATGAAAGTGTGGGCACTACGGAAAAGACTACGGAAAAGACTACGGAAAAGACTACGGAAAAGATCCTCGGTTTAATTTCTATAAATCCAAATGTAACAACAGAAGAGTTGGCAAGAATGTGTGACATAACACCCGATGGCGTGTACTATCATACGAAACGTCTTCGCAAGAAAGGTATATTAATTCGTGAGGGGGGACGCAAAGACGGACATTGGATCGTTGTGAAAAAATAGACACTTATAGTAAAGTAAGATTGCTGCGCAAGAAATCAAAAAAATCATTAGGAAAATCTTTGAGGAAATCCATTTCGGGGCTTTGCCCTGAGATTCTTAAATAGATTCTTCGGGATTTCTAACCGAAGGTTATAAAAAATATATTGCTGCGAAAGAAATCATTTTGAATATATGACAATACTTGTTCTGACGAATAACATTGGGGGACTCTACAGTTTTCGCAAGGAGGTTATGCAGGCCTTCATTGATAATGGATATAAAGTTATAATCTCAGCACCTTATGATGGAGACCAACGTATTTCGTGGTTTGAGAATATAGGGTGCGAATTTGTAAACACTTCATTTAACCGACAAGGAACGAACCCTGTTGCAGACTTCAAACTGATGCTGCGATATCGCAAGATGATAAAACAGATAAAGCCTGTAGCTGTGCTCACATATACCATAAAACCTAATCTCTATGGCGGCATGGCATGCGCATTGGCGGGTGTTCCACAGATTGCGAATATTACGGGACTGGGAGCTGCTGTAGAATACCCCGGCCCGATGCAGAAAATCACTATGTTGCTATACAAGATAGGATTGCGCAAGACATGGTTGACTTTCTTCCAGAACAAGGAGAATATGGAGTTCTGCCAGAAACATGGAATGGTGAGAGGTAGAACGCAGTTGATTCCTGGCAGTGGAGTGAACTTAGAGCATCACAAGAGAATAGATTATCCTGCAGAGACTGAGCCTATCCGCTTTTTGTTTATGGGTCGCATAAGGCGCGAGAAAGGAATAGATGAGTTTCTGGCTACCGCTGAAAACATCAGGAAGAAGTATGAAAACGTGGAGTTCCATATTGTTGGTGGTTGTGAGGGCGACTATGAAGAGAGGTTGCACGACATGCATGAACATGGTATAATCATATATCATGGCAGGCAATCAGACGTACGTCCTTATTTCGCAATGGCGGCATGCACCCTTCATCCCTCGTTCTACCCTGAGGGAATGAGCAACGTGTTGTTGGAATCATGTTCTACAGGCAGACCGATAATGACGACAAACCGTGCCGGCTGTCGGGAGATAATAGAAGATGGACGCAACGGTTTTCTGGTGAAGCAACAGGATGCGGATGACCTGACAGCGAAAGTGGAGAAATTCATTGCTCTACCTTATGCTGAACGTAAAGCCATGGGTGATGCCGCTCGCGAGAAGGTGGAACGGGAGTTTGACAGAAACATCGTGGTGCAGGCTTATCTGAAAGAAATCAAATCTATTTGAGTCATTCTATGAAAGAACCTAAGCAACTGGATTTATATATATCATTCGTTAAGGAGTGTTTCAGGCAGGAGACATCTGACGGCGAGCTATGGAAAGGGATGGACTGGGAGGAATTCTTTCTCTTTACACAGAAGCAGGCGGTAGCCGGTTATGTCTTTGAGCATGTCAAGAGATATAAATGCGACGTTATAGGGATTCCAGAGGAGACCTTACTGAACTGGTTTGCCTATCATGACGAGATAGCGAACAGGAACAAGAAGGTAAACCAATGTATGTGTGAGGTCGTAAGGGACCTTTCTGATAGAGGTCTACGCAGTTGCATCCTAAAAGGTCAGGGAAATGCGATGCTGTACCCTACCCCTCTTTCACGTATGCCTGGAGACATCGACATCTGGGTGGATGCTGACAGAAAAAGATTAGTGGAGTTTGTAAAGGCGATAGATGCCGGTGCCAAGGAGAGGGAGAAGCATATATCTTTCACTGTTGCGGAGGATATTGAAGTTGAGATTCACGACATACCGAGCACCCTTCGTTCACCGAAATATAACAGACGGTTGCAGGAGTTCTTCAGGGAATATTCAGACGAGCAGTTCTCCAACGTAGTGAATAGCGATGATTTCGCCATACCTATTTGTGTACCCACGGCAGAGTTTAACGTGGTGTACCAGTTGGCGCACATCATGTCGCATTTCTTTGTAGAGGGCATCGGTTTGAGGCAGTTCATTGACTACGCATACGTATTAAGGAGCGTTGGCGTGAAAGATGACTCTTGGAAGTTCGGTATTGCTGAGAGGCTTGAGTATCTGGGAATGCTGAAGTTTGCAAGAGGAGTGATGTGGGTGCTGAGAGAGTGTATCGGACTGGATGAGGAACTGCTGTATATTGAGACAGACGAGAGAATAGGCAGATTGATAAGGACGGAGATTATCAACGGAGGAAACTTTGGTTATCATGATGCGCGTTATCCTTTCAGGAAGTCAGGGTACATAGCGAGAGGATTGACAGACATCTACAGGTTGTTGAAACTCGTTCCGTATTTCCCTAACGATGCTCTGTGGAAGATACTGAGAAAGTTTGAAAACCAGAAGTGGAAATTAAAAGATTGATTTCATTATGCTGTACAAGATAGCACATATAATAAGAGATAAATTTAGCTGGCTTTGGGATATAATAGAATATTTGAATTCTTGGTTGTTCTCATTGAGGTATGGCAGACAGCTGAAGAGTTTTTCGTTTACTACAGTTCCAGAGGTCTATAAAGTCGTACCTCTACGTGATGTGCCTACTGAGAAGATGGTGGAGTTTTTCGAACATCAACCAGAGGAGGCATATAAGTTCTTCCACCCTCATGGCTTTGATGAAAAAAGTATAAAGAAACTTCAAAAAAACAAGGCTTTCCTCGGTTATGTCCTGTTGGACAAATTAAATAATAAAATAGCGGGGTATTGCTTCAATAGATGTTTCTTTCACGGTCAGGGTTTTCGAGGAAGAATGGTTGACATTGAATATCGTGGTAAAGGACTTGGCACAACGATGAACAAACTGTTAAATGAAGTTGGCTTTGGCATTGGCGTGCGACTATTTGAAACCGTATCCAAAGACAATGTAGCATCATATAAGTCTGCCCTTTCTGCCAGCAATGTCAGAGTTGTAAAAGATCTTCCCGACAACGAATTATATTTAGAGATAATAAAAGAATAGGATATGATACTAAAATACATATTTGACAGGGTGGTCTCACTGGTGGGACTGTTGTTTCTATGGCCTGCATTGCTGATTATAGCGATAATGGTTAAGATAAAGATGCCGGGAGGACCTGCGTTCTTCGTACAGAAGAGAGTGGGAAAAGATGGTAAGTTGTTTGACTGCCATAAGTTCAGGACGATGACCGTCAAGCATAATGGTTCGACGGTATCGGTGGCAGGGGACAGTCGCATAACGCCCTTTGGTGCTACGCTGCGTCACTATAAGCTCGATGAACTGCCGGGATTATGGGATGTGTTTATCGGCAATATGAGTTTTGTGGGTCCAAGACCTGACGTTCCTGGGTATGCTGACAAACTTGAAGGTGCTGATAGGGATGTGCTGAAGCTGAGGCCTGGTATTACCGGACCAGCAACGCTGAAATACCGCTTGGAAGATGAGATGATTTCTGAGTATGTAGCTCAGAAACATGCTACTGGTGATAATCGTCCAATGCAGGAGATAGCAATAGAGTACAATGATATTGTCATCTATCCCGACAAGGTGCGCCTGAACTGCTACTACTACAGACACTATTCATTCATTAAGGACATCAAAATGATATTCTGCACCGTACTTGGTAAGAATATGGAGTATGCTGGGGAGGTGATTTAGTTTACTGTTTACTGTTTACCGTTATATTAAAAAGGAGAAGCAATGACACAGAAACACCAGATACAACTGTTTGAAGAGAAAAAGGTTCGCACAGTATGGGATGACAAAGAAGAGAAATGGTATTTCTCTATCGTGGACGTATGTGCGGTACTGACGGAGAGTAAAGATCCACAGACTTATTGGCGCGTTTTAAAGAATCGCTTAAAAAAAGAGGGAAATGAAACCGTTACAAATTGTAACGGTTTGAAAATGCAAGCTGCAGATGGAAAAATGCGCATGACGGATGTAGCTGATACAGAACAACTTTTTCGTCTGATCCAGTCTATTCCTTCTCCGAAGGCGGAGCCATTAAAACAATGGATGGCAGAAGTGGCTGCGAAGAGGATAGACCAAATGCAAGACCCGGAATTGAACTTTGAACAGGCTTATGCAGACTATCGAAGGCTGGGCTATAGTGAAAAATGGATCAATCAACGACTGAAAAGCATTGAGGTAAGAAAAGAACTAACAGATGAATGGGACCGTGCCGGTGTAAAAGAAGGGGCACAATATGCTTCTTTGACAGACATTATAACAAAGGCATGGAGTGGTAAAACGACTCGACAATATAAGAATTTTAAAGGGTTAAAAAAAGAGAATCTGCGAGACAACATGACAAATATTGAACTCGCTTTGAACATTCTTGCTGAAGCATCGACTACAGAAATCAGTAAGGCACATAACCCGAAAGGTTTCCAGCAAAGCGCGAAGATAGCAAGAGAAGGCGGTAAGATTGCAGGCGATGCACGCAAGAAACTTGAGGCTCAGGTTGGACACTCTGTAATTTCACCTACTAAAGCTGCTGACTACCTTCCCCCAGTAGAAGGTGCAGAAACATTGCCTGATGAATAATATTCTGGCACCGTACTTGGTAAGAATATGGAGTATGCTGGGGAGGTAATTTAGATTATACCCTGTCGGGTATAATATCGTTAATAATATCTATAATTATACCCGATGTGGTATATTTTATAGAACCTTATATTTGTAACTTTGCAAAAGAATAGAAAGACTATAGAAAGGAAATAAAATATAAAAACAAACAAATATATTATGGCAGAACGAAAAAGAATATATTTATGTCTGGCTCACATGAGCGAGGACGGAATGGAACAGCGCTATGTAAAAGAGGCATTCGATACGAACTGGGTGGTGCCCCTGGGGCCGAATGTGAATGGGTTCGAAAAGGACCTTGAAGAATTCGTTGGTGAGGGGAAGCGCGTTGTTGCCTTGTCTGCAGGAACTGCTGCAGTGCATCTTGGATTGTTGAACTGCGGTGTGAAGCCGGGTGATGAGGTGATTGTGCAGAGCTTCACGTTCTGTGCTTCAACACATCCCGTTACTTACCTTGGGGCAACACCTGTGCTGGTGGACTCGGAGCCTGATACTTGGAATATCGACCCAGAATTGTTGGAAGAGGCCATTGTTGACCGTAAGGAGAAAACTGGCAAGTATCCTACTGCTATTGTACCTGTGGCACTATATGGTATGCCGTATAAGGCTGACCGTATCATGGAGATAGCGAACAAGTATGGCATCCCTGTAGTGGAGGATGCTGCAGAAGGATTTGGTTCTCGCTACAAAGGTCAGATGCTGGGTACTTTCGGTAAGTATGGTGTACTGTCATTTAATGGCAACAAGATGATTACTACTTCTGGTGGTGGTGCTCTGATAACAGAGGATGAAGACCACTGGCGTGAGATTATGATGTATGCTACGCAGTATCGTGAAAGCTACCCGTACTACCAGCATGAGAAGATAGGATATAACTACCGTATGTCAAATATTTGTGCTGGTATTGGGCGTGGTCAAATGACGGTGGTTAATGACCACCTTGCGCATCATAAACACGTGCAGAAGATGTACGAAGAATTGTTGGCAGATGTGCCAGGTGTACACGTGCACTCTCAGCCCGACAACGGTGATTATGATTCCAATTACTGGCTTTGCACCATCACTATCGATGAAGATGTGAAAGTCAAGGGACAGGAGGATGCTTATAAGACGATCGTGACTGGTGCTGTAGGAGGTGCAGCAGGTGTCATACACGCAGCAGACTCTGCTCATACCGACTGCGAGCCTAACGCTAATGTGGAGGCTCTGCGCATACGTCTCGACCAGGCACAGATTGAAGCACGTCCAGTATGGAAACCAATGCACAAACAGCCTTGCTACAAGGATGTCCCTGCTTATGTTAATGGCGTATCAGAAGCTTTATTCAAAGTCGGAATGTGCCTACCTGCTGGTCCATACGTCAGCGATGATGATATAAAATACATTGTTGAGACAATAAAGGAGAACATCATCGGATAAAAATCCTGAAAGCCATTTGGCAATTTTGTAGTTACGTGTTTGTGCCTCAATGGGGACGCAAGATATGTAATATGTAAGATGTCTGAAAGAAGACACATAGACAAGTCGGTCATTGAGCTATTGGTTTGAAAGAGAATTCGAGCTTTCTTGCGCTCCTTTCTGTGCTCAGGCGCTACGCGGAGGTCTCGCTTCGCTAGTCGAAGAACTTCCAATAGTGATATGGTCGCTTGTCGGTTTTTAGAAATGGCATAAGGATGCAAGAGACGGCAAACAAGCAGAAGCGCATGGCAGATGAGATGGATATCAACCTAGAAGTGTTCAGCCTCGAAACCGATTTCTTCGGTGACCTGCACTGCAGCTCCCGCTTCACAGACATGCTCTGTGATGCCCAAGCCCAATACGGTGATTATTCTGAGTTGGATAAGTGCCCCATGTGGGGGATATGGGTGAAGGAAGGTGGAAAATTAGATAAAGGCCCTACGGAAAACCGTAGGGAGCGGTGGTAAAAACTTATAAAGTATACAAAGGAAATGAGTAACATCCTCGATGATCATATAGAAGAAACTTTTCAGAATAAGCCAGACTCTGTAGAAGTAATACGAAAAGAGATGGAGGAAGAGGTCAGAAAACAAAGGGTGTTCTTGATCAGAAAAATTGTGGTTGATAGTACCTGTGATGATGGTATTCTTAAAATTCTCAAGCCAAGAGAGTATGCGTTTACAGATTCAAGGTATGACAATTTCTTTCTCGACGGTGTTACCGTATGCTCTGTAGTCGGGAAGAACGGTTGTGGAAAATCATCGCTGATAGAATTGCTTTTCAGAATGATTAACAACCTAGGCGCTATGATGCTTAAAGAATTGGTTCGTCCTGCAGCAGAGACTCTTTATTTTATAGATGGCGTCGTCGCTGATTTGTTTTATAGTATAGGTAGTGTGAGTGGAATACTATGCTGTAGGAAGGATGCTGTTGCATTAACACATGGTGTCTATTCTTATGAATGGCGTAAAGGAAATGGCCAATGTGTATATACAATAAACGGTGTGCTACAACAGGATAATAATTTTATTGTGGCAAGGAATGTGGCAGATCATTTCTTCTATTTGGTAGCAACAAACTATAGTATGCAGGCATATATTGATGCAGACTACAGATTTGAAAGTATAAATTCATGGCAACCAAAGAAAGGTGAACATGGAGAATTGCTATCAGAATATGAGTGGCATAAAGAAGAAACTGGTAGCTGGATAAACAGTGTTTTCCATAAGAATGACGGGTATATGTGTCCTTTTGTACTAAACCCATATCGTGATGAAGGTGTCATCGATATGGGGAAAGAGGCACATTTGACGACTAATAGATTATGCGCACTTCTCCAACAGACAAAGGATGATTTCCAACTAATTGAAGGGTATAGACTTGCTTTTATAGAGTATAGATTCAATCAGCTATATCTACTGAACAAGTTTGATAGGCAAATGCTTCGTGACATTCCTGTAGAGAGTGTTAGCGGCAAATTTTTTTATGCCTATATACAAGATAACAGCTTTGCAAAGGCTATTCTGGACGAATATGGGATAGATGCCGCCAAGAAGATGAATTACATAGAGCTAAGTTTAAGGCTCTATCTAGTATATAAGACATTCAGTATCGCCAATAAATATCCTCAATATAGCCATTTCAAGCCTTTGGGTAATGTAAACAATGCTTTTAGTAATACCTCAAATAAGCATGAGCTGGATTTAGTTAAAGAATTAGCGGGAAAGATTAAGTCAAGGAGAACGCATATTGAGTTAAAGGTGCATCAAACGTTGGATTTGATACATCGGATAGACAATCTCGACGATAAAACTGTTCTTGAAAGACCATTAAAGTATGAGGAACTATGTAGCATTTTGGGAATAAATACTCAATGTGGTAGTGTCCTGGAACGCTTTAATACGTTACCATCACCACTTTTCGCTCCTACGATATATCTGATAAAGGACACAGACTACAATCGTATAATGAATGCCGTTCATGCTGAATCCCGGAGAAATTATCTCATAGAAAAGAAGGCTATTCAGCTGTCTCAACTTAGTTCCGGAGAACGACAGTTCATCTATACGACTAGCACTCTGATATATCATGCTTTCAACATACTTTCTATTCCAAGGGATGAAAGGGTGGCATACAGAAATCTGTGCTTTGTTCTGGAAGAGGTAGAAATATGTTTCCATCCTGAATATCAGCGAACATTTATCAATAACTTGTTGGCACTACTTGCAAGGACGGAATTGAATAAGGCTTTTGGAATCTGTGTGATCATAGTAACTCATTCACCGTTTGTGCTCAGTGATATGCCAAAGGGTAACATTTTATATTTGGATGAAGGAAAGAACGTGACCGCAGACAAGCATCTGAATACATTCGGAGCAAACGTTAATGAACTGCTCTGTCAGAGCTTTTTCCTATCAGGTGGGTTCATGGGCGAGTTTGCCAAGCAAAAAATAGAATCGTTGGTGACTTTCCTGAAAAGTGAAGCTACAAATGATTATTGGAATGCTGAAAGCGCAAAAAAGGTAATAGACTTGGTCGGCGATGAAGTTATCCAGTATCAATTGCGACAGCTATATGCCGCCAAGTTTAAGGATTCTGAGTATTACAGGAATTGGATAGCCAGTGAAGCAAGACGATTAGGCTTATAAGTATGAGAAGAATACCGATAACATCCAAGATAGAGACAATTGCCAAAAGGTATGCTCTTGAACTGGAAGAATTAAAAAACGAGAATCCTAAAACAAGGTTGTTAGACCTCAGTAAAAAACTGAGAAAAAGCAGTGCCTCAATCAGAATTCCGATAAAAGGGACGAAAAAGCATGTTATCCATGTTATCCATAAAGGTAATAAGTTTACTGCGGCTTCTGATTATGTAAAAGCTATACACGACCATTACGAAGGATTGAACTCTTTGTTGCCGTCAGAGTATGCAGAGAAGATATCAAAACATGTTGACCCAGAATTGGCTGGCTATGATGTTAGTGAAATTAAAGTAAAGCTGCCCCAAAAACGATTACAACCTTTATTTGAGCTGATAGTAGATGCAATGCGGTATGCTAAGGTACAAAAAGACATCATGCCAAAGTATATCAAAGAAATGGGAATAAAAACTTGTTCTTACTGTAATGCTCAATTTACCACTACAGCTTTGATACAAGAAATCAAGTATGCAAAGAAGGGGAAATTCGATGTCAAAACAATTGATGCATCATGTTATGAGCTAGACCACAACAAAGCAAAGTCTGTTTACCCATACTTGTGCACTAATTTTTATAATCTTCAGCCATCATGTAGTTCGTGTAACAGACGGAAGAATAATCGAGAGTTGGATTTCTCACTTTATTACGAAGTGCATGAAACAGACATTAAACCTGTGCATTTTGCATTGGCACCGGATGACCTGATCAATTTTAGAATAAATAACCAGTGTAAGGGTGTAAAGGCTAATTTATGTAATGAAGGAACAGATTTTCCTCCATCTATTCAAGATAACACCTCGAAAGCGGGTAAAATGAATCACATGCTTGGAATTCAGGGTATATATGATGAGTATGATGATGTGGTCGAGGAAATCCTATGGAAACACAAGATATATTCAAGGGGCTTCATGACGGCGACAGAGAATCAGATAAAGTCATTGGGTATAGCAGGCTTTGATATGAAACGCTTTGTCCTTGGCGGTTATTATACCTATGATGATGATTTCCTCAAACATCCATTGAGTATTTTGAAGAATGACTTATGGGAACAATTGAATAAGACAAGTGGTGATACTAAGATATAGCCGAAAAAATAACGTGGGCTAGATTGTTTAAAGATGCCAAAATAATACGGCCACCTTTCGGTGACCGTGTGTAAGGAGCCCGAAAGCGATGAATAGAATTCTTGTTTCCCTATCCCGATGCCGGTTTCTCCGTCCTCGTATATTGACGCAAGATTCTGTAACTCCGTATGGCCGGTTTCTCCGTTCAGCCGGAGTGTCATCTTATTTAACGTCGCTACCCTTCATAGTCCGACGCTGCAAAAGTACAACATTTTTATGAAAATGCAATCAATTGTCAAAGGAAAAACAATTAAGCAGGTAAAAAAACTGAATCTGTCAGGCCAAAACCTAACAGAAATACCCGCTTATGTGTTTGAATATACCAATTTAACCAAGTTGGTGTTAAGCAGAAATAGCATAAGCAAGATTCCGAAGGAGATTACTAAACTGAAGAAACTGGAGGTGTTGGATCTGGCTTACAACAATCTGACGGTAATTCCAGCACCTGTCTTCAAACTACCAAAGTTAAGAGTTTTGTCAGTTGGTCATAACAAGTTGAGGAAGTTCCCAAAGCAGTTGGTTGGTTCTCCTGTAGAGCAATTGATAGCCGACCATAACCAAATTAGTGAGTTGGATGCTGCTTCTTTGGATAATTTGACAAGACTTATTCTCAGCTATAATCCTCTTGGTGGGCAGTTGGTGTCGCATAAGTTGGAGAAACTTCTATACTACGACTTTAGACATACAAATTTGAGTACACCGGATCTAAAATTGTTGCCAAATGATTGTAAGGGGTATTTGCCCATTCATAAGGCAGAGATTACCGAGGATATGTATTTTACGAAGATGATTTATGATTTTTCAAAAGACTCGAGTGGCGAGAAGGCAACCAATGGCTCAATTTTTATCAGCCATTCGTCGAAGGATAAGGTCATAGTAGAGGAGTTCGTTGATGAGATTCTTCAATTAGGAATGGGTATTGATGCTGCAAGAATCAGTTGCACCTCCATCGAAGAAATGGGAATACCCAACGGGACAAAGATGAGGGAGTGGATTCAGGAGAAGATAGTTGATTGCAAGGTGGCGTTTCTGATGATTTCGCCCAATTACAAGAAAAGTGAGATATGCTTGAACGAGATGGGAGCTGTTTGGGCTTTGGAGAAAGATGTGAAGATACTACTTTTGCCTGGTATCGATTATGGAAACTTCGGATGGTTAGAGGAGATAAGACAAGCAGGGCATATTGAGAGCGAGGGAGTGTTGGATCAACTATTTGATGACCTGAAGGCGGAGTATGGCTCTGATAAGAAGGTCTCAGAATGGGGAAGGCATAAAAAGAAGTTCTTGGACTACTGTAAAAATCTGCCAAAGAAAGAGCCAGATGCCAAAGAAGAAATCGCTACTGGACGAGAGAAGACGGATAAGATATACTTGGAGTATTGTACTCAAATATTTGACTATTTAAGGTATAAGCGTTTTTCCGTATGGGCAGAAATGCTGGCAGGAGGGAGGCCTCGTATACCAACAAAACTGTTAGAGGATATAGAATTACTAATCCCTTATCTTGATTCGAGAGCTCATTATGAAGGATATGGCCGACTAGATGATCTGTTTGTCGCCTTGTCGCTAAATATAAATGACCTTACTGATGTCCTGAATCTATATGCGGAGGGGAAAGAAGATGTATGTACCGTAAGAGCATTCTATAGAGATGAGCCTCACAATCCCCGTTATCGTGATAACTTAAATGATTATAATGCCTACGTGGCATTTATCTATAATTTGACATACGAACTGACAAGAATTTGCAATGCAATTCTCACCGAAGCACGTCATTTGGTGGAAGACTTCATGTCAGACTTTGGCATATTCTCAATTGATGGTATCAATCATAAAGGGAATGTGATAGTTAAGTTTGAATACGAGGATAATGAGATATACCGAGGACTTGAAGATTTCATTGAAACTGCAATGAGTCGGAAGTATCATACGGGTTTTGATAAAGAAAGAGTTAAGAAGGTCTTAGCTGACATTCTAATGTAAAAAGACATCATGAGTGAACCTTTAATAGTGAACCTTTAATAGGCTAGATGTTAAAAGATAATAATTATTGTAAGGGGAAACGATGAATGTGGAAGATTATACTTAAATTTGCCATAAAGAAAGAATGACGAGTATGTGGCCAGATAAAGAAACAAACATTGACTACCTGAATTTTGGATATATGGTAGATATGGTTGCAGATATTGCAACCGACAGAGATTTGTCACCTTCAACGATAGGGCTATATGGTGACTGGGGCAGCGGTAAATCCAGCCTGATGAAGTTAGCTCTAAAAAAGATAGAAGAGAGCAATCCTAAAAGCAGAGAAGAGAAGAATACTACCAAATCACTCTGCATAGAATTCAATGGTTGGCTCTTTGAAGGTTACGAAGACACTAAGACTTCGTTATGTGGAGCTATACTGGATGCCCTAGCCGATGAGAAAAGATTCAGCCAAGAAGTTACGGACTATGCTAATGAGCTTATAAAAAAGATTGATTTCAAAAAGATACTGGGAAAAGGGATAAAATACGGCCTGGATTTCTTCTTGACTGGGGGCATAGGCGCACTGACAGACTTGACTCTTAGTAGCGTTCTATCATCCATTAAGGCTAATGCTAGCGAAATACAAGCTAAAGATATCGAAGGTATACTCGACAAGTTTAAGAGGGATGAAAAAGCTAGGACAGAAATAAAAAACTTCCGCAACGAATTTCAGGTACTTTTGAAGAAAAGCAAAGTGGAAAATGTGGTTGTTTTCATTGATGAACTTGACCGATGCCTTCCCGATACTGTCCTAGGGGTTTTCGAAGCTATGCGCTTGTTCCTTTTTGTTGAAGGAATGTCTTTTGTAATAGGTGCTGACGAACGCCTTATACAATATGCTATCAAGAGCAAATACAAGGAAGTCCCTGGGAATAACCTCGATATAGGTAAAGAATATCTTGAAAAGGTTATTCAATATCCAATAACTATTCCACAGCTTAACCATGCTGAGGTAAATCAATATTTGACCTGCCTTTTGCTTGAATCAACACTTGCAGATAAAAGCGAATTCAATAAGTTTTTGGACATTGTTCATGGCATAGAGCCGGATAAAGAACTTACTATGGACTTGTTGAGGGAGAAAGCGGGTGACATCGCTGATAAGTGTAAAATTGATATGGCTTTAGCAAGGCAGATTTCATCTGTACTAGCTCCTAGTATCAATGGTAATCCGCGACAATGTAAGCGATTCCTTAACACACTTACTATGCGATTAACACTTGCCAAAGCGCGGGGAGTGAATCTAGACAAGAACATCCTGGCAAAGCTAATGCTTGCTGAATATTTCAATCCAGAGTTTTTCAAAGCCATTACAAAGCCAGAGAACCGAGAACTATTCAAATCATTTGAAAAAGGTGAAGAATTAAGCGAGAGTAATCCGTTTGCCATGTGGAGAGAGAAAGAATGGGTAAAAACGTGGATGAAGAATGGAACGTCACTCGATGAAGAAAAATTGGAGAAGTATGTCTATTTTGCCAATGTGAAGAACCGCTACGGCCAATCCAACCTTGACCAACTTAGTCCAACTGCTCGTAAATGTTACGAGTGTCTTGTTGATGGTACCGAGTTGAGTAGGAATAGTGCACTAAAAATGGTAGATAATCTTGCCCCAGGTGAGCAAGCCATCATTGCAGCTGAGGTGTTCGCAGTAATAGAAAGTTCTTCTACAATGAACGTTGAGGTGTTGAGGGCATATACAGAGTTTTGTGTGAGAGTCGGCTTGACAGAGGTGGCATTAGCTAAACTGATGGAGCAACCCTCAAGCAAATATACACCTGAAGCATACGGACAACTCTCACCATTTATTACAAAACTGTCAGTTGACGAAGCCAAACGGCTGAAAGAATATTTGAGCCAAAACGCTGGTTTGAAGAATACCATTGAAAGAGGAGAAAAACTCAACTCAATAATAAGAAGGAAATAGCTATGGGAACATCAAGTTTATACGGAGGTCCCAAAAAGACTTCACTTTTGCCATCAGATTACAATCCGGAGGATACACCAGAGCAGGATAATCCGACAGATATCAATCCTGAGGAAACAGATCCGACAGACAATCCAGACGAGGAAAGTCCGCAACAAGAGCGTCCAGAGGAAGAAAAACCAGAAACGCCCCAAGAAGTAAAACCCATGCAACCGAGTGTTTCATGGGGGGCGGCTCGTAGTTCAATGCGTAAAGCAATGAACAGTCGGAGTGGCAATAATGTGAAGGGCGCAATACGAAATTATACCAAAGCCCTTGGAGGTCATACAAATGCTACGCGACAAGCGGCAAAGGCTCGAAAGACTGCTTTTGACCTCTATTCGTATTTCTCAGGAACGCCAGAGACAATCCGTAAGCGTTTTGAAGATGCTGGCATCAGGTTTGATGGGCGGTCAACTAGGGAAATCTTCAATGATATTTGTAACTTGATAGCGCCCGTTCCCAATGACCTTGAAGATTCCTTGGTCAATATGGCATTACAGGAAACTGTGGCAGATGTTGCGGTTGACGAGAGTATCGACCTCAACCAACTTGAAAGTTTCAACGAGGAGTTGCTGCAGCGCCTGGTAGGTGGTTTGATGAAGCATTATATCTTTGACAAGTTGACTATGCAGAGCGAACAAACTGCCCTGAAGAACTGTGAGCGTACAACAGACTTGCGTGAACTGGAGAGATCCATCAAGAAGTATATTGATGGTATTGTTGACAGTGTAGTGCCTAGCTTAGTGAAGAATGGTATAAACCCAGATGACTTCAACAGGGCCGTAGAAACACTGTTTGATATGTCTTATCTACAAATGGAGGAACTGCGATGAAAGAAAGCTTTGTTTTTACACTGTCGGAATATGACACTTTTCGTATTGATGGTTCCAAAAGGGTAAATATAAACGATACTTCTGAGTTTTTATATACTTTTTGGAATCCTACTGCGGGTTTAGGAAAGAAACAGATGTATGCCACTCCTTATCGTTTTACCGATGAAGCTTTGGATTTGCTGTATGTTTCTCTTATGGTGTTCTGTGTTGACAGGAGTGTAAGCCGTGGGAAACAGGATGATGCATGGACACGAGACCTTGAGCTTTACATACCAGTAATGGCCTATGAGAAATGGGAGCGCAGTAAGTCGATACTCATTAAAGCACTTAATTTCTTGACGGGCGATCATTGGATGATCCATTTTAGAGCAAGGGCCGCAATAACTGATGATGAGAACATGTATAGGAAAGGCCGATGGCATTTCCGTCGGTCAGTCAGAAAGATAGATACAGATATTTTCTGCATGTTGTCAGGTGGATTAGATTCCTTTATAGGTGCCATCAATCTGCTTAAAGACGGGAAGAAACCTATATTTGTGAGCCATTATGGTGGGGGTAAAGGCGTTAAAGTCTATCAAGATCGGGTGGTGAACTCGTTGAAGAATAAGTATACAGTTGACCCAAAACGCTTCTTTAGGTTTTATGCTGCTTCAAAAAATGGTGTGGAGGATACGACCCGTTCACGTTCACTGATGTTCTTCGCACATGCTATCGCTCTTGCTTCTGGTATGGGACACCATGTGGACTTGTATATACCTGAGAACGGTGTTATTTCATTGAATATACCTCTGACGGTGATGCGCTTAGGAAGTCTAAGTACCCGTACAACACACCCTTATTTCATGGGGCTGCTCCAGGAATTGCTTACAGAACTAGGACTTGACATATCTCTGATTAATCCTTTCCAAATGAATACTAAGGGGGAGATGATGAAAGATTGTAAAGACCTTGACTATCTGAATAGCCATTATCAATATACGTTGTCATGTTCACACCCTGACCAAGGCAGATGGACTGGCGAGGACGCAGGACACTGTGGCGAATGTTTACCCTGTACAATTAGAAGAGCCGCAATTAAAGCAGCAGGCTTGACAGACACTTCTACGTATCGCCATAATTATGATACCGACACAGGCGCAAGAGACCTGAAATCTTACAAGCTGGGGCTGTCAACGCCAAAAGATAGCTATGCTGCTATACAAATGTCAGGTCCGATTACTGAAAGGCATAACGAGTATGCCAGATTATATGAAGAGGGGGTGAAAGAACTAAAGAGCTTTATTGATACAATTTGATGGAACACCTATTTGATACTCATTTCCACTTAGATTTGCAAAAGGATCGAGTTGCGGCTATTCGAGATGTTGAAGAAAAGCAGATTTATACTATTGCTGTTACTAATCTGCCAGAATTATATAGGAAAGAATCTGTTGAGATTGCCAGTAAATATATACGGTTCGCTCTTGGTTTCCATCCAGAATTGGTTTGTCAATACAAAAAACAAGTCCCTTTAATGTGGGAATTATTGCCGGAAGTTAGATATGTCGGTGAAGTCGGACTGGATTTAGTTGATAAAAGCAGCGAAAAAGAACAAAAGGCATTCTTTAGTGAATTAGTTGAACGCTGTCGTTACGATAGTAACAAGATTTTTACCATTCATTCTCGTCGTGCAGTTGATAAAGTATTAGATATTTTAGGAGACAACTACAGATTCAAAGCTATATTGCATTGGTTCTCTGGAAGTAAAACAGAATTAGAAATGGCTATAGATAGAGGTTGCTTTTTTTCTGTTAATGGTCCTATGATGAAATCGAAAAGATTTCTAGATATGTTATCTTTGATACCTTCTAGTCGACTTCTTATAGAAACAGATAGTCCTTTTACCCATTACATAGGTTCGTACGATGATTATCTGAAAAGTATTAAGGAGGAATTACTGTCTTACAAGCCAGAGGTGGATGTTTGGAATAACTTTAGAAGGTTGCTTGGCGGCTAAACTTTCAAGTGTTAGGACTACGACTATGATGCAGAAAGAAAAATGGATGGCCAGATATCAAGAAGTGATAGACTTCATTGAAACAAATCATCGAAATCCCTCTAAGCATCGTATTGAGGAGCAATAGTTAAAAACATGTTATAATTGTCGGTTGTCTTGTTTTTTAAGAATATTATGAATATCTTTGCAATAGCATTTGAGGTTTTAAGTTTTTTCTTGACTTAAGGTGTGTTAATTGAATAATTATAAGTATTGAATAATGGCAAGAGTAAAAGTTGCATATACAAAACAGGCCACGACCTATGATGGACAGATACGTTTGTTACGTAGTCACGGGCTTGTTATAAACGATGAGAATAAGGCTAGGGAATGCCTTTCTGACATCGGCTACTATCGTTTGGGCTTTTATCTATATCCATTTGAAGTGACGTTTCCAACTCTAGACAATGGCCGTCGTCATACTGTTCAGCCTGGAACTACAATGGAGAATGTTGTGTCGCTTTATTACTTTGACTTGGATTTGAGAAACATCCTCAATAGATATTTGTCACGTATAGAGGTCGCACTACGAACAACGTTTGTATATGAACTTTCCAATAAATACAGGGTTGATCCGTATTGGTTCGTAAACCCTGCTGTTGTGTCGGCCCAGTTTATTGCTGATTTTCCTGGAGCTGCATACAGCGCAATTAAAAAGAAGCCAACAATAAAACGACATCATCTAAAGTATCTAGGACAATATGCTCCAGCTTGGAAAACTATGGAGTATATGACTCTTGGAAATTTGGAAGTGCTGTATGATAGTCTTTTGCATGATGCAGACAAACGTATTATCAGTACCCATTTTGGAGAGCCTGCAATAGCAACGTTTAAAAGTTACATGACCACTATTCGTGAAGTAAGAAATGCTTGTGCTCATGGTAATGTAACATTTGGTATGACACTTACTACTGGTATCAGAGTGGGCGTTGCATGTCCTTCTTTTCCAGCGCATACTCAACAGACATTTCATGGTGCTCTTAGGGTAATTGACTATATGCTCCGTCAAGTATCAGTCAATAGGGCTAATGATATGTGGGAAGAAATATATAAGGCAACGGCATTGCTATATAAGAAATCTCCAAGTCTTCAAGCATTAATAGAAGCACAAACAGGTATAGTTCTACCACAAAAACAGGTCAAAAAAACATCACTTATACAAAAAATACTTAATAAAACAGTAAAAAAGTGGTTGTAAACTTGTTTATTTTAAGAATAATTCCTACCTTTGCATCGCAAAAGTGTATCTGGGAAGCCCCGTTGCACCCATCTGCACTATAAAAAAGATTAAATCGTGTCCCATCTGCTTGCAGTTGGGACATGTGCTTTTATGTGGGGTGTTTATTATGATTATGGCTTGATACAAATCAAAAAGTATCGAGCCATAATTGTGTTCGTGAAAGCCGTTTATATGGCTATAGTTTCTTGTTGTCCTTAAACGAGAAGTACTGTTCATCCGCAAGGATGATATGGTCGCGCAAGGTCATCCGTACAGACTCTGCAGCCTGAGTAAGTTTAGCTGCAATTGTACTGTCGAACTTCGTGGGAGAGGGGTTCCCACTGACATGGTTATGTACCGTGACAATGTAAGTTGCATTGTAGAGTACCCCGAATCGCATGATGTTTCTCGGGTCGGCAGCGTTTTCTGAAACCTCTCCCTGGCAGATTCTGACTCTTCTGAGCAATTCATGTTTAGGATTGAAGAACATGTCTCGACCAGGCCCAGATAGAAGCACGTCCAGTATGGAAGCCAATGCACAAACAGCCTTGCTACAAGGATGTCCCTGCTTATGTTAATGGCGTATCAGAAGCTTTATTCAAAGTCGGAATGTGCTTGCCCGCTGGACCATGTGTAACCGACGATGACGTGAAGTATATTGTTGCTACCATCAAGGATAGCATACTCCCTAATTCAGCATGTGGTTGTTGATGTACTTCTGCACTGCATCCTTATAGCTCTCGGATATCGGGATATAGTTATCGCCGAAAACTATCCTCAAACGGTCTATACTGTCAGCCTTAGGCATGTGGACTATATAGGAACGATGCACACGCATAAACTCTGGATGAGGCAGGTTATCCTCCAAGGTCTTCATATTCATAAGGCACAGCACTTTCTTCTGCGGAGTGTTGAGATGTAACTGAACATAGTCTTTCAATCCCTCGATATAAAGGATGTCATCAAAGAAGATACGTACCAGCTTATAATCACTTTTCACATATATGAACCTGTCACCCTGCTTTGACTCCGGCAACACTCTGTGTTCTGCCTCGTATCTTTTCAGAGCCTTACCGGCAGAGTGCAGGAATGATTCATAAGATATAGGCTTAAGCAAGTAATCTACGGTGTTTACCTTATAACTGTCAACAGCATACCGTTCAAAGGCAGTGGTAAAGATTACCATCGTCTGTGGTGCCAGAATTGTCGCGAACTCCAGTCCCGACAGTTCTGGCATTTGTATATCCAGGAAGATAAGGTCTGGCGGGGTATTGCGTATCACGCGCATTGCGTCCACCGCACTGTTATAAGTACCCATCAACTCCAGGAAATTTGTCTTCCTGACATAAGAGGTCAGCAGTTCTGCCGCTAACGGCTCATCATCAATAACTACACACGTCATAATAATCAGTCTATGTTTTTAGGTATTTGTTTAAGGTGAATTACTGAGTGGTACATGCCATCGGCCTCCACACCCTTTATCCACGAGTAATTGCCGGGATACATTATGTCAAGGCGTTTCTGCACAAGCTGCAACCCTACCCCATGACCGCTGCAATCGCGTGAGGTCTTGGGGTTGTTTGAGTTGGTTATGTCACAGATTACGCTTCCGTCCTCATTCTCCATCAGTTGTATCTTTATCACACAGTTCTCCGTTGCCGACACTCCGTGCTTGAAGGCATTCTCCACCAACGAGATAAACAGCAGCGGAGCCACGATGGTGTGCTTGTCGGCATTGACCCTGAACAGTGTCTCCACTTTCACATTCTGCGCCAGACGCAGGCGCATCAGGTCAACATAGGCACGGATAAAATCCACCTCTGACTGCAGTGTCACCATCTCGGTCTGGTTATCGTAGAGCATATGGCGCAACATCTTAGACAGCTGCATGATGGCATCCTGCGCCCTTTCCGTGTCAATATTTGTCAGGGCGTAGATATTGTTAAGCGTATTGAGCAGAAAGTGCGGACTTATCTGGTTACGCAGGCTGCGCAGCTCCGCGTCGCGCTGTGCCGTCTCCACCTCCTGACGTTTCTGTTTCAGGCTGACGATATGCTGACGCGAGCGTATGGCATAGGCTACAAAGATAGCGAAAAGGAAATTGACGCTGTCACGCAGTGAGGCAAGCACATTTATGTCCACAAGATGCTCTCTTTCCTTTCTCTCATGATGACGCTCTCGCATCCCCATATCCTCACGAGGGTGCTTCTCCATGTGTTCAGGCGACCTTTCCTCCTCCATCCGCTCTATGTGCTGTTTATGCGCTTCGCCGAACTCCAGCTTATGCCAGAACGTAAGGAACGTACAGCCGACTATTATTATCAGCAGGTTATACAGATAAACCTTATACCTGCCGCCACTTTCCTGAAACATGGGCATGAGCCACAGATAGTTTATCCAAAACACCGCGACAGCCACCGTCGGCATGACGCAGTGCATCAGATAACCCCGCCACGTCAGACTCTCACGTGGACCGAGGAACATTACTGACAATGCCAGTATCGTGACAATGGAGCCTATCGTCAACTTTATCTTCATATCTTCTCAGGTCTATTCATACCTAATAGCCTCTATCGGGTCCATGCGCGCCGCCTTGCGTGCCGGGAAGTATCCGAAGCCCACGCCGATGATGGTACACACTATAAAGCTTACCACCACCGACCATAACGGCACCGTGGTCGGCAGCATAAACAAGGTGTTGGCCAACGTGGACAACAATGCCCCGAGGGCTATTCCCAATGCCCCTCCCGTCACCGATATTATTATCGATTCTATGAGGAACTGATTACTGATGTCTATGCCACGCGCACCGACAGACATACGCAGTCCTATCTCCTTTGTGCGCTCTGTCACTGACACCAGCATGATGTTCATTATGCCTATACCAGCCACAAGCAGTGAGAAAGCGGCGGCAACCACAAGGATGAGTGTAACGGTGTCCATGGTTGACGACATCGTCTCCATCATCTCCTGCTGAGAACGTATGGTGAAGTCGCTCTCATCCTCCTCCTTTATCTTATGTTGTTCACGTAATATGGTGGTCAGCTCGTCTATAGCATCCTCTGTCATATCCTCAGTAATGGCAGAGCAGTTGATGCTTGACAGATATGTCTGCGCCGTCAGTCGCTTCATCACCGTGGTATAGGGTGCTATTATGAGGTTATCCTGATCCATGCCGAAAGAGTTATAGCCCTTCGACTTCAATACCCCGACTATACGGAACGGAATACTCTTGAAGCGCACCATCCTGCCCACGGGGTCCACGCCCTCGCCGAAAAGCTCGTCAACCACCGTCTTACCCACTACACACACTTTGGCAGACTTCTTTATGTCTTCATCAGTAAAGACAGAGCCGCTTGTCACCTCCCACTGCTTTATATCGAGATACTCCACCGACTCGCCATACATCGTGGTAGAAGTATTGTTGTTTCCGTTGATACACTGGCCAGAGGAGGTAACCTCCGGCGAGACATACGTAATATACTTCGCCTCTTTCTTTATGCTTTTATAGTCCTCCTCTTTCAGTGTCTGCATACTTGACGGATCCTGCCTCACGCCACCCATTCCCTTGTCGGCTCCGGGACGTATCATGATGATATTCGTGCCCATCTGCGACAGGTTCTGGCGGATAGATTCCTTTGAGCCCTGTCCGATGGCCATCATCACAATGACGGCAGCCACTCCGATGATGATACCCAGCATCGAGAGAAACGACCGGAACTTATTGTTCGCTATGGCTCTGACTGCCACCTTTATCAGATTTATGAAATTCACTTTATATAATTAATAATTAAAGAATTAATAATTAATAACAGCCTTACCGCACTTTTAATTAAACTTAGTCATCCTGCGGCTTCGGCAGGGCAGCCAGAGCCTCCGCCGCAGACAATATATTCTCGTTTATGACGTCCTCACGTATCTTGCCGTCACGCAACATGATATTACGCGAAGAATATTGCGCTATCTCGGGATTGTGCGTTACGAAGATAATCGTACGCCCCTGCGCATGAAGCTTCTGAAAGAGCACCAGCATCTCAAACGATGTGCGCGTGTCAAGGTTTCCCGTAGCCTCATCAGCCAATATCACCGCAGGGTTGTTGACCAGCGCACGGGCTATCGCCACACGCTGCATCTGTCCGCCCGACATCTGGTTTGACTTATGCTCCAGTCTATTAGCCAGTCCCACCTCGTTAAGCGCCGCAACGGCCGCCTTGCGACGGTCGGCGGCACTGTATGCGGAGTTATACATCAACGGCAGCTCCACATTCTCCACGGCCGTGGTCTTAGGTAACAGGTTGTAGTTCTGAAACACAAAGCCTATCTTACGGTTACGCAGTCGGGCACGCTGACTCTTTGACATGGTGCGCACTGACACGCCATCAAGCAGATACTCTCCTGACGTGGGTGTGTCAAGACATCCCAACTGGTTAAGCAAGGTTGACTTACCCGAGCCCGATGTTCCCATGATGGTAACAAACTCTCCCTCATATATCTTAAAGGAGATACCACGCAGAGCCTTTACCACCTCCGAGCCCACACGGAACTCACGTCTTACGTCCTGCAATTCTATGACAACTTTCCTGTCCATAATCACTTCTTCTTCGTTGGCGGTTTGGGCATAAACGGATTACTGTTTTGCGCGGTGTTCTCCTCTTCATCCTCACCGCCCATACGGAACTCTGTGATAACCTTCTGACCAGCCTTAACTCCTGTCTTTATCTCTGTCAGCATACCGTTGCTGATACCTACGGTCACGGGGTAAGCCTTAAACACGTTGCCTTCCTGCATCCATACTTTGTTCTTTGCCTGACAGTCTTGTATGCTCTGTTCCTCTGTCAGCATCTTCTCATTAGGCACGAACTTCAGCGCCTTTGATGGCACGGAGAGGACATTGCTCACCTCCATGGTGTATATGGTGACATTGGCTGTCAGTCCCGGTTTCAGTTTCATGCTGGCATTAGGAGCCGATATTACCACCTGATACGTCACGACATTTGACTCCGTGGTAGCCTCCTGACGCACCTGTGTGACACGTCCCTCAAAGGTGTCGTCTGGATATGCGTCAACGGTGAACGACACACGCTGTCCCTCACGCACCTCACCAATGTCTGCCTCATCTATATCGGCCACCACCTGCATATTTGTCAGGTCCTGGGCAATGGTGAACAGCTCAGGGGTATTGAACGAAGCCGCCACCGTCTGACCTTCCTCTACACTCTTTGACAGCACTATGCCGTCAATAGGCGATGTGATAGTGGCATATCCTAAGTTCGTCTGAGCCTTCCTTACACTTTCTGATGCCGTGCGCACCTGCTGCTGCGCCTGTTCATAGCTGAGGCGCGCTTGCTCAAAGTCGTTCGCAGAGATGAGTCCTTTCTGATAGAGCGTGTTATAACGCTCATAGTTGGACTTCTGATATTGCAGATTGCTACGTACCGAAGCGAGGTTCGCCTTTGCCGACGCCAACTCTGACATCAGATTGGTCTTGTCAAGTTCTGCTATCACCTGACCTTTCTTGACAACACTGTTATAGTCCACATACAGATGCGCCACGATACCGCTGACCTGCGTACCCACCGTGACAGATGTCACAGGCTCGATAGTACCCGTAGCTGTCACGCTGGTGGTTATGGTCGCGCTCTTTACCTCTTGAGTAACATAGGTGACGGACTTCTCTTCTTTCCCTCCGAACATCATATAGGCCAGCAGAGCCACTAACGCCACTACACCTATTATTATATATGTTTTCTTTTTCATCTGCAACGCTTATTATATATTATTTCTTATACAGCTCTAACATCTTTATATTTAATATTGTCATATATTTTGACTGCAGCTCATTCTGCATGGCTGAGATAAGGCGTGTCTTTCCCTCCTGCAGTTCCACGATGTTCTTCAACCCCACACTGAACTGCTCTGACAAGAGGTCATAAGATGCCTGGGCTGCCTCTGTGCTGACCTTCGCAGCACGGTACTGCGCCTGGTTATTGGTTGCCTGTATCCAATAGTTCTCTATTGTAGAATACAGTGTTGTCTGCTTGTCGCGTATGCCGAGCAGCGCCTCCTGCCTCGCTATTGCCGCCTTGTTTATGGCGGTGCGCGTGCTGCGCTGGTCATATATAGGCACTGACACTGTAAGTCCTGCCGCCGCATTGAAGTTTGTCTTCATCTGGTCCGCCCATCCGTTACTGCTCAATGTTGACGTGTTAGTGCCGACGGCTCCCTGCAATGACACCGACGGCATACGTCCTGCCTTTGCCACACGCGCCTGTATATCTGCAGCCTCCACCGCCAGCTGCGCCGAGCGCATCTCTGGTCGGTTTTCCAAGGCTACCTCATAGACACTCTGCTGCGAGGGTATTGGCTGAAGCGCCATCTCGTCTGTGGCTATGGGCGCAACGACATCAAAAGGCTCTGCATCAGTAATCTGCAGCAGGGCTTTCAGCTGACGCTTATAGTTACGCTCCTGGCTCTCTGCCTGCACCACGTTATATTCATCCTGTGCACGCTCCGCCGTAAACTGTGAGCACTCAGCCTTGGATATAGAACCGGCTCTCTCCATCTCCACGGCACGGTTCTCATTTACCTTTGCCGCCTCAAGCATGGCTTTGTTGACATTGACAGCCTCCTTGGTATAGAGTATCTGTATATACAACTGGGCTATCTGTTCCTCTATGCTGAGTGCAGATGCAAGAGAGTCCTGCACCGACTGTTGATAAAGGTTCTCATTCTGCCGTATAGTGTTGCGGTTTCTGTTTCCATCCCATACCGTCCAATTGGCATTCACTGAATATGAGCCGTTATAACTGGTGGTTGACGTCTTTGTCTGCACCTGACCGTTCTGCACCATGGCCGTTCCTGAGGCGCGCCACGGCTGGTATGCCACATTCTGCGATGTGGAGAAACTGAGCGAGGGTAGCAGCGACGACTTTGAAGACAACACCGACTCCATATTCGTCTGCCTCTTCAGTCCGGCTTTCTGTAACGTTATGTTATTCTCCATGGCATAACTTATACACTCCTCAAGAGTCCACGTCTTAGCTGGGAGCGACAACGGAGCGACAGCAAGCACCAAGCAAAAACAAGCCTTCTTCAACTTTCTTTTTCCTTTCATCTACTCTGTAAACTATTTTTCTCTATTTAGTTTTCTTGCTGCAAATATACGCTTTTTCCGCAAAATGACAAAATAATTTATACGTTTACACCTTAAAATAACATTATTTTTAGTTTTTATACATTCTTCTATCTTACATTCTCATTTAAGTTTCTGCTAAGGAAGAAGTTGCGTGTGCGCATGAAATACATTATCACACCTACCGCATTAACAACAGCCACTGCCCAGAACGCAGCGTCATACCCCATGTACTCGGCTATGACACCACCGAGAAGCACGCCGAGTCCCATACCCACATCCCACGATACGAGGATGGTGCTGTTAGCCGTTCCACGCTGGCTGTTTGGAGCCACGTTAATAGTCATATTCTGAAATGCCGGCCACATATGACCGTTACCCAGTCCGATAAGCAGCGCCGAACCGTAGTAGCCCACGAAGGTGAGGAAAGAATAAGATGCCGGCATTACACTGGCAAGCGTAGGCAACAAGATAAATATGGTATAGCCCACAAGAGATATCAGCATTCCCTCACCGGCATTATGTGTCAGCAGTCCGCGTCCCAAGGCTTTCCTGCCCTGTATGCGGCTCATCATCAATCCCATGGCACAGAGCAGAAAATACGTGCCTGTGCCGCCAGTGATGCCAAGCGTCTCCTTTCCATAGATGGCTATATAGTTACTCAACACACCGAAACAGAAGCCGAAGCACACCATGTTCAGACCGATAAGCCATCCACGCAACAGGAAGAACCTGTCCCATGAGAACTGGAACTTGAGTGCCGGCGCATCTGCTACGCTTTTCCTTATCTTCACCCTGCTGTCTATACCCCACCCTATGAATGCCACGACGAGAGCCACCCAGAAGAGCAGCTCAAAGCTGTGGGTGGTGTTATACAGCCAGATGCCTACCGACGGGGCTATAGCCATGGAGAGGTTATTGCTCAGTCCATAGAAGCCTATCCCCTCTGTGCGGCGGCTTGACGGCAGCACGTCTATCGCCACGGTGGAGTTAGCCACGGTGAGCGCTCCGAAGGGACCACCGTGCAGGGTTCTCAGTATGGTGAACGCCAGCAAGGTGCCGGCAGCGAGATAGCCTGCGAAGAAGATGGCGAAGGCACCGTAACACACCATCAGCACCGTCTTACGCGGAAAGGAGTCAACCACGCATCCGCTGAACGGGCGGAACATCAGTGCAGTAACCGTATAGCCTGACAACACCATACCTATCATATCCTTTGTGGCACCGAAGTGCTCACTGAGATACAAGGGCAGCAATGGTGTCAGCACATAGAAAGCGAAAAAAAGCATAAAGTTTCCCGCCATCACCTTGCAATAATCACTATTCCACAGTTTCTCTGTTTGGTTCATATTGCAAAGTTACAGTTTTTTTTTGTTTCCAAGAACAAACATCAACTGTATTTTACTCAAGTGGAAAAAGTTTTGTATCTTTGCCGTTGCTATGACAAAAACTGAGTTACGCAAGCATATAAGAAACATCACGAAGCAGCACACCCCTGCTCAGATAAGGGAGATGTCTGAGCCTGTCATTAGCCAGCTCATGACATCTGACACTCTGCGCTCCGCTTCCACAGTATTACTTTACTGGTCCATGCCCACCGAGGTACACACACATAACCTCGTAAGAACATTGGCAAGCGAGGGACTGACTGTGCTGCTGCCACGCGTACTGAACGACACGGAGCTGACACTGCACCAATATATTGACGACAGCTTTATGCGGAACGGAGCCTACGACATACTGGAGCCCACCACACCTGCGCTGACTGACGAGGAGTGCCAGCGGTTGCTGACGGCTGACGCCGCGGCCATCGTACCAGGGATGGCCTTTGACCACAAGGGGCACAGGTTAGGACACGGCAGGGGATATTATGACAGGATTCTCTCAAAATATCCTCTGCTACACAAAATTGGGATATGCCTGCCCTTCCAGATGTGCACGGAGATACCACACGACGACAACGACATAAAGATGGACGAGGTGATTTTTTCAGCCTGAAAATTTGTTCATATAAAAAATACTTTGTATCTTTGTCTTTTCACTACTAAATCTTGTGAATTATGACTGTTACAGAAGAAGACATCCTGCGTAGGGCAAACGAAGTATTCTCTGCCATGGAAAAACGCTCCACACTGGAGGAGATGCAGATGATACGCAAGGCTTTTGAATTTGCCTACACCATGCATCGCGACCAGACCCGCAAGACAGGGGAGCCATACATCATACACCCCATAGCAGTGGCAAAAATCGCGGCGTCAGAGCTGAAACTCGGGGCTGCCCCGGTATGTGCGGCTTTCCTCCACGACGTAGTGGAAGACACTCCGTGTACTAACGACAAGATACGCGAGATGTTCGGTGACGACGTGGCTTTCCTCGTTCGCATCGTGACCAAGCAGAAGAAGCAGTCGTACAAGATGTCCAAGCAGCTTGACAACTTCAAGCAGATGCTTGACTCCATACACTATGACATACGCGCGATACTCATAAAGCTGGCTGACCGCCTGCACAATATGCGCACACTTGACTCCATGCGCCCTGACAAGCAGATGAAGATAGCCGGCGAGACCGACTACTTCTATGCCCCGTTAGCCAACCGTCTGGGGTTCTATACAATCAAGGTGGAGTTAGAGAACCTCTCATTCCGCTTCCGCTGCCCCGACATCTACCAGCACATTTCCGACCTTATAGAGAAAGACAAGGCGCGCGAGAGAGAACGCCTACAGGCCTTCGAGAGCAAGATAGACCGCATACTGAAGGAAGACAACATAGAATTCACCCGTGAGGTGGAATACAAACGCCCCTACAACATCTGGCGTAAGATGCAGACGCTGAAGCAGGACTTTGAGCATCTGGAGTGCCGCCACTTCACCCGCATAGTATTCCCAGAAGACATGTACATGTCACGCAAGGACAAATGTCTGCGCATATACTCTCTTCTCACAGACAACTTCAAGGAACGCCCCAACTCCATCATAAACTACGTGGACCAGCCCAAGCAGAACGGCTATCAGGCTTTCCACCTGCAAGTACTCTCTGACTACGGAGTATGGGAAGAGATACACATACAGTCAGAGAAGATGCTCACAAAAACAAAGCTGGGATACCTCTTTGACAGCGGTCAGCGCGAAATAGACATCAACAAATGGCTTGACGACTTCCGCAAGGTGCTGAAGGACGTGGCAGAGAACCCCGAGCAGAACAAAGACGGCTCTTACTTCATGCAGTCTGTCAAGGCATCGTTCTACAACGACGACATACAAGTATATACACCAGAGGGCAAGGCCATCCTGCTGCCTAAGTCGTCAACCGCCATCGACTTCGCGTTCAACATCCATACCGAGGTGGGCATGCACGCCAAGTATGCCAAGATAAACGGCCACCTCGCATCCATCAAGACAAAACTGAAACGCGGCGACAGCGTGGAGATAGGCACAGCCCCTGAGGTGTGGCCGGGTGACGACTGGCCGCAACACGCAAGATCATACAAGGCACTGAAACACATACACCTGTATCTGGACCGCAAGGCGCGCCCGAAGTATCTGCGCTGCCCTTACTGCAACCCTATCCCAGGCGAGGAGGTGATAGGCTTCAACAATGACAACGGCAGCATCACTGTACACCGCCGCGACTGCTCCGAGGCTATAGGTCTCGCGTCAAGATATGGCGACAGCATCGTAGCCGTTGACTACCAGACTGACAGCGACGTGCTGTACCCTGCCACCGTAACGCTGAAAGCCGTTGACCGCCAGCACTTGCTGAGCGACATCATCGACAGCATATCAAACAAGCTGCACCTCAGCATCAACGATCTGCACACCGTGACAGAGGATGAGATAGTAACTACCACCATCAATTTCTTCGTACATGACTATATGGAACTGCGCACCGTGGTGAGCAGCATCCTCAGCATCCCTGACGTTGATGAGGTCAGCTACCTCAATAAGTAATGCATTTCAAGTTTCGCAAGTGCTCAACTTGTTGGGTTATCAGGTTATAAGGTCGTAAGGTCATAAGGTGAAATATGTTTAATTGTGGTGAATAGTTGCCTAATATCACCTTAAAACCTTGAAGTGAAGCGACCTCACCGCTCGGCACGCAGTGA
>OCTW011616764.1_pt1 | contig 116356 bp, 99 predicted proteins | sample 1539671 | NCBI WGS metagenome assembly OCTW01 (sample SAMN02144230, study PRJEB22623) | gut metagenome | biome: sheep rumen | host: Ovis aries | place: New Zealand | reverse complement strand
TGAGCGAGGTCATCAAACCACCCGAAAGCGTGTTGTTGTTTTCGTTAGAGATGTAGGTTGTAGTAGCATCCTTACTTGATAAGGCGGGAGTGAGTTGCTGGTCGCGGTGCTTGAAACCATACTTACCACTCACCAAAACAGTAGGGCCATAATTGCCATGGCCAGTCAGTCCAGTTGTTGCGTTGTTGCCTATATAAGTAGTTTCTCCATTTGGTGCGTAACAATATTTAATAACACCGGTAATCTCCGTTGTTTGCTCATCACCGCTGCCAACAGTTGTCTCAGCATAATTATTCGTTCCCGCAAACCAGCCAAAACCTGTGGGTGTTGTGGTTCCAAAGTAGCGGCTATAGCAATTCTCCACCGTGCCGTTGTTTTCGCCCACAAGGCCGCCGATGTGTCTCGTGGCCGTGGATCCTGTGCCTTCGGTGGTCAATACGATTTCGGAGTTGGCAAAGCTGTTTTTCAAGTCGCAGCCCGAGCCGAGTCTTCCGGCCAAGCCGCCCATATAGCCGTCAAACGCATTATAAGTCGGGTTTTCTCCAGCTTGGCCTTTGTCGTGTCCTGTGAAGGAAGGCATAGCCATCGAGGAGTGGATGCTTCCGCCCTTCACATCTCCAACAAGGCCACCCAAAGCTGTGCCTGGACCGCTGTAGCTCGCATTGAAACCCATACGAGCCTCGCTATTGCTAACGACACTTTCATCATTCATTTCGCCAGCAATGCCACCAGCCGAATATACCACTGTCTTGTCATCCGAGACGAAAAGTCCATCGTCGACGAAGGTGTTTTTCACCACTGCGTTTCCGTCAAGGTAGCCAAACAGTCCATACTTCTTGATACCAGTCAGATAAAGCCCTTGCAGACCCGTTATTATATGGCCCTGACCATCAAAAACGCCTTTGAATTTATGCTCATTGCTATATTCGTACCCTTCTATCGACAATGCTTTCTCCGAATCCACGAACAGGCTTCCGCCATTTTCATCGATAAGATTGTTGTAGAAATACTTCACCGATCCAATGGGCACCCACAAATAGGCGCTCATATCAATATCATTCATAATAACGGCCTTGGCATAGGGATTAATGTTCGCGTTCCATTTGTCATGCTTCGAATCGCCTCCTGACTTTTCATCAAACACATTCAAGCCATTGACATAAGCCGAGAACCATGCCAAGCCTTCCGGACTATATATCTCCCAAGTAAGAATATCATCGGTTCCCTTGGTGATTCTGTAATGCTTTCCTGTTCCCGACATTGATTGGTCGTTTTCCGGATACCCCATTTCTGTACCCGTATTCCTTTCCGGATCCTCTTTTACAATAGGATGCGTCCAGCAACCCCAGAGGTAGATGAATTTTGAGCGGAAAGGGGCAATATCCGTATGCGTGTGAACGGCCACATACGACTCCGAGTCCTCGAAAACCGCTCCCGTCAAGGCATCAGCCGTACCACTTCCGCTGTCCACTCCTGCCATCCTCATCAAGTTTTGCAGCCAGATTTCACTACTTACTTCCTCTGTCAGATCATGCAAATCGTAATTGCCGTCAACTGTTTGTCCTTGTTCCACTTTTGTGAAGCAATCGGATGTGGCAATTACAGGACAAAAGCCTTTGAGCACGCTGAAACCAATGTGAGAATACGGATTTGAGTTCCCTTCACCGGCAAATCCCGAAATGTCGGAAAGCAGGGTGATGACCGAAACATTGTTGTCGCCTGCCGAAGTGGCATTGATATTGAAATCGTAATCATAGCGTGTGAGGAACACATTGTTGAGCTTTCCATTGGAGTTTGCTGGAAGGCCTGCCCCATTGCCATTAACGGCATAGTTCTGGTCCACCTTGAGGCCATGGGTGCCAATGGCATCGGTGTCCTTGTCGCCCACATAGAGCCTGCCGTCCAAATAGATGCCGCCACCTTGCTTGTTGGCTGGCACATGGTTGAAGTTCACCTCGCACTTGCCCATCATCTGCATTTTGGCATACCTCTCCGCACTTTCCTTGCCAATGTAAATGCCGCCGCCAGCTTCCGACGCGTAGTTGTTGTTGATTTGGCCCATCTCGATGGCATTTGAATTGCGGGTTCCTGCGAAAATCAACTCTGCACCTTGCTTGTCGATGCAAACGCCTCCTCCATAAGTGGCGGTGTTGTAGTTGATTTCTGGAATGTCGACAGGACCATCAACATTCGGTGTGGGGTCGTCTTTTGCCGCAGGCGAATGGTGCTGCTTCGTGGTGTCGACTTCGGGCGTGCTGGCAAGGATGGCTTGCTGCAAGGGCGTCAGTTCCATGAAGAAAGGATTCTCCTCCACGGAGGGATAGATGCTCTTCGGATAGTTGCCTTCAGCCGCCTTGCCGCCACCACTGCTCGCTGTGGTAAACTCGATTTCCGAGCCATAGCCAGTGTCGCTGCTATTGGTCGCGTAGGCGCGTGCCTTGTATGTGGCATTGGGCGAAAGGTTGGTGACGACCACGGAAAACACATCGCCGACGCTGCTTGAGGGATATGCCGTCCAATTGCTGCCTCCGTCCGACGAAATCTCGATGCCTCTTTCGGTCAGTGCTGGGTTGCCCGCATAGAACTGCTTGGCGTTGACCGAGGCGGAAGTGGCGGTGACGTCGAAAGCCACGCCGGTGACCACCACTGGCAGGGTGCCGTACGTCGTCACGGCGACTGCCGGGCTGGCGTCGAAGTAGTCCTTTTCGTCATAAGTGTATTTTCCGTAAGCGACCACATAATAGGTCGTGTTTGGTGTGATGGTGATTCCGCTTGTCGTGCTATTGACAACGAATCTCGAGCAGCCTTCATTCTGGTTGTAACTATGGGGTGCTGGCGGTGTAGGTTGCGTGGAAGTAGGAATAAAACTAACCTTGGTAACACCTGTCCAATCGGTGCTTGTTCCTGTATCTTCTGTCCATTCCACGTTTTCGCCTAAATCCGAAGGATAGGGGTTCTCTGAAAAAGCAATGCCATATTCCTTATCGCTTGCTGTAGGTTTCATGGCATAACCCCTGTCCACATGATGGAAGTGGACGGTGAAGCCGTCGGTGCTAATGCTCTCGATTTCGAGGATTTCGAGGATGGGATGGGCTTCGCGTTCCATGATCTTGAAGGTGCCGCCACCACCGTACACGCCGCCACCGTAGCCACCCGAAGGGTCGTCGGCGTGGTTGTTGTTGATTTGGCCGCCATACATATAGATATTGCCGCTGTTGATATACACGCCGCCGCCCTTGCCGGTTGTTGCTGTGTTGTTGTTGATGCGGTCGCCGTGGATGGTAATGTTGCCTTCATGGTTGTTGATGCCGCCGCCATTGAGGTAGGCGGTGTTGTTGCAGATGCGGCTGGCCTTGGATTCGTCGAAGCCGTAGGAGTCGCATGGGCCAACGACGAGGTTGCCCTTGTCGGTGTAGAGTCCTCCGCCCTTGCCGTTCTTGGCTTCGTTGTCTTCGACGAAGGTGCCATAGACGCGGAGTTCGCCGTCGTGGTTGTCTAAGCCGCCGCCGTTGATGTCGGCTTCGTTGTTACGGACGTAGCAATGCTCGGCGAAGATGGAGCCATACTTGAGGTAGAGCCCGCCGCCACGACCGGTGAGGTTGCTTTCCTCGTCGCTGTTGCCGAAGGCTTTGTTGTAGTCAAGGTAGGTATGGAGGAGGCGCACGGTGTAGCCCGAGAGGTCGGCGTTAGGACCTTCGCAGAACATGCCGCCACCATTACCGCCACCTGCGCCCGTTGAGGGGTTAAAAGTGGTGCCGGCCTCGTTGTCGTGTACGTTGGCAAAGCGCACGTCCAAGCGTCCGATGTGGGTGTTGAGGCCACCCCCGTTGGTGCCGGCTTTATTATGGCTGAACACGGTGCCGGTGTTTTTGCAATCATTCAGCGAGGGAGCAGGGACGGGATTGTTATACAACGCGCTGGGCCAGATGCGAATGTCGCCGGCGTTGGTATAAACGCCACCGCCACGTCCGTTGGTGGCTGTGTTGTGACTGATGTCGCCGCCATAAATCTCGATGTCGCCCGAGTGGTCGTCGATGCCGCCGCCGTTGGTTTCAGCTGTGTTGTTGAGAATCTTTGAGTTGTAGATTTTGATGAAACCGCCGTCGAGATAGACGCCGCCGCCCAGCCCCTTCCCTACCGAGCCAAAGGCCTCATTCCAGTAAATGAGCGAATTGGTGATGTCCACCTTGCCATTGCCGGCGTTCACGCCGCCGCCGTTGCCTGCCGTGGCCGTGTTGTGGGTTATGCGAGTGTGGGTACTTTCTTCACCAGGGTTATACGGATTTGTTCCCCAACCAACCAGCTCCCATGCGCCAGCGCCGCTATTTGCTGCAGGATTCCACCTATTCCCTATGATGTCGAGCTCACCTCTGTCGACATACACGCCGCCGCCGCCCTTGGCCGTGTTCTCGCTGATGTTGGCACCGCCTTGGATGACGGTGGTCGACAAGTCGTTGGGCACGCTCACATACACGCCGCCGCCCAGTCCATTTGCGGCAGTATTGTATTCGATGTTGCCGCCGTTCACATACACCGTGCCGCCCATCACGCAGATGCCGCCGCCGTTGCCGTGGAGGGCCTTGTTGGGACAAAGCACTGGGTTTTCGGGGTCAGTCTTATCGATTTTGCCGATGGTGCCGTTGGCCACGGTGACGGTGCCTTGGTTAAGACGGCCATTGGTGCGGTCATACAACACATACACGCCACCGCCGTCGGTGTAGGCTTGGTTTTTGTACATCTCAAGGTCCTTGCCCTCTTCACCAATGTTCACATTAAGGGTGCTGGCAATCGCAGAATTGGTGAATTTGCTGGCAATATAAACACCACCGCCATAGCCGGGTTTGGTGCCGTTGGTGGCGGTGTTGTTGTAAATCTGGCCGCTTACCAAATTGACGTTAATGGTGCCAGAGTTGTTGGGGTAAGTAGGATGGTTGGTGTAGTCACTATAGAAAGCATGGCTTGTCGGGTATTCGTATTTCTCGATGTAGAGGCCTGCGCCAGCCATTTCGTCGCCCGGGGTGTCTTGGGCGTAATTATCATAGACTTTGCCGCCGTCGATTGTGACAGTGCGCCGGTATTCCCCTGACCATTTTTTATGGTTGTCCGTATTATTATAGTGACTATAGGGGCAGGCATCCCTAATGGCGAAGCCCGCACCCTTGGGGGCCTTGTTATTATAGATTTTGCAGCCTGTATTGATTTGCACTTGGAAATGAGGGCTTATCGGGTTCCTGTTAGCATCAAATCCCACGTCGTCGGAGGCATCGAAGGTCATGTAGGCGGCGCCGCCGTATTCCGTGGCCGAGTTGTTGTAAACTTCCACTCCATTTCCGAAAATAGCCTCGAAGCCGCGCCCGTTGTATAAAGCATCTGTACCGTTATAAGTATAGAAATAAACGCCACCGCCGAGCTCGGCCTCGTTGTCGTGTATTCTGGTATCGACCATGTTGATTGTGGCACAAGTGGCAACAGCGCCGCCACATCGCGCCGAATTGTGATGGAAATCGCAATCCTGAATGGTCACTTGAGTGCCTCCAGCCACTTGTTTACCTGAGCGCCAGTTGACGACGCCCCCTTGTCCCGCCAGGGGCTGGTCATAAATTTGATTCATCATAGTGTAATCGAGAATACTATGGTTCTCGCTCGCGCTCAAGTCCCTATAGGTGTTGTTATAGGCTTTGCAGTTCTTCATGGTAAGCAAGCCACCCACATTGCCTTGCGAGCGGATGACACTGCCCATGCCTCCAATGCTATAATGATTACCATGCAATTTTTCAGATATAATGCAGTCATGAATCGTCACATTGTCCAGTGTCACTGCCCATGTGCCATTTACTAAGCTTATGATTCTTCCGAAACCCTGGTCGCTGTCCGTATTAACCGGTCCTCCATAATTGCTCCTGAAAGTGACATGGTCCATATTGCATACTCCATCAGTAGTAGTGGCATAGCTATGATGACCCATTGTTACTATCCCTCCATGACTATCACCTCGTACACCACCACCACTCATATCAGTATGGGTAATGAATCCATAAAACTCGACATATTTCAGCCAAATCTCAGGACTGCCATTTCTTGCATAAATGGCTGCTCCCTGATAGGTAGTTCGGGTTGGGATAGGGGTTGGGTTTGCCACGGTTCCGTTTCCGCAGTTTCCGTAGATATTCAATTTGTTGTCCTTGTCGCCAATGATATACAACTTACCTGTACCATCCAAATAGAAAATCTTCGCTTTATCAACTCCACTATCTGAGCCTAATGTCTCTTTTGTAATGGTAGGGTTGTCCACAGGATAAAGATACAATGCTTTATTATCACCAATAGTAACGGTATTGTTGATGTTTATATCCGTCGAAATCTTATACGGACCGTTGTTGCTTTGCCCATCCCATTCCGGCAAAGCATCCACATTATCAGGACGGGGTGGCCATGTCGGGTTTTGGGCAAACAGGCCTGACACCAAGGCCATCAAAGCGAGAGTCATCAAAAACCGAGGCGTATTGTCGGGTCTTTTCTTGGATTTGGCGCAAATGGCCGTTCTTGTTTTCATATTCCTTTTCATTCGTTCTTGTATTTGCATCATTTATCTTTATTTCATAAGGTATGGTGGAGACATAGTTATGGCTTCACACTATAGCAAAAGCCTAAGGCATTCACAAAATGGAGCCAATAGCGTTTCACCCAAACAATGGGCAATTATTGGAATGGATGGTATAGAGTGGGATATAAAATGCTCGGCGGCAAGGTGGCATAAACATCGATGTCGTCATAATATTATAGTTATTCTGGATTCTGTGTTGATTCTCTTTTTTAGTTTTCAGCTTGCAAAAATACACCATTTTTTCCAATCCTCTTCCATTTTGGAAAAATAATCCGAAACTATTTTACAACAAGAATAACAGTCTATAAATCAGCATCAAACGACGAAGCCAAACGCAATTTAAGGCCATCTGCAAAACAAAAAGCAGGCAAGAAGGGCTCGTTGAGTCCAACCTGCCTACTGTCAACTTAGCCAAATCACACCTCAATACTTCACGAAACGGTTTTCCCCGTTGCTTAGGCCGAGCAAGGAGCTGCGCCCGAAGAGCTGGAAGATCTTGTGTTCCCAAATGAGTTCCCAAAGGGCGCGGCTCACCCGCACTTGGTCTTCGGGAGCGATCTCGCCGTTGGTATAGGTCGTGTTATCGGCGTTCTTCACGGCATGGTCGGCGATGGCCTGCTGCAGGATTTGGTAACAAAGGTTCGTGAACGTGGTGCCTGCGGGCGAGTCGTTGCCTTTGATTAAGGCGAACAGACGTTGCTTCAGGTTCTCGTTGTCAAAAAGGATTTGCACTGGATTGGAATCGTAGTTCATTGTCGCTTTATTTTGATTTGTGGTGCAAAGATAGGGCTTTTTCCGAAACGCGCAACTAAACGAGCAACTATTTTACACCTTTATTAATATAAAGAACTACGGGACGGAGGACAGAGGACGGAGGACGGAGGACACGAAATTGTGGAGTACGAAAATATTTGTACTTTTGCAGCGTTTATGGAATCCGAAGTTTCAGGTATGATTGACAGCGAAACCTTGACATTAATCATCATGTGGGCCATCGGCGTGGTGGCGTTTTTCGTGCTTTGGGCCATCTTAACCAAAGTGGTTCAGCGCATCAGCAGGAAAAAAGAGGCTGAAAAGACAGCCGAAACTGACGAGGCAACCGAGAAGCCCACGGAGGCCAATTCGGGCGAAATCTAACCAAAAAGAGGCTCCAATTGCCATATTTTTTGTAATTTCGCGCTTTCAACGAAAATCTAAAGACACACGAATATGAAATACGACATCATCGTTATCGGCAGCGGCCCTGGAGGGTATGTGGCTGCCATCAGAGCATCGCAATTGGGCAAGAAAGTGGCCGTCGTCGAGAAGGCCGAAGTGGGCGGCATCTGCCTCAACTGGGGCTGCATCCCCACCAAAGCCCTGCTGAAGAGTGCACAAGTTTACACCTATATCAATCATGCCGAGAACTACGGCATCAAGGTGGAAGGCGAAGTGAAGCCCGACATGGAAGCAGTCGTGGCCCGCAGCCGTGGCGTGGCCGACACCATGAGCAAGGGAGTGCAATACCTCTTCAAGAAAAACAACGTGGAAGTCATCGCCGGCTACGGCAAACTAACCGCCGAAAAACAGGTGGAAGTGACCGACACCGAAGGCAACAAGACCCTTTACGAGGCCGATGACATCATCTTGGCCACGGGTTCGCGTGTGCGTGAGCTGCCTGCCCTGCCCATCGACGGCAAAAAAATCATCGGCTACCGCCAAGCCCTCGTTTTGGACAAGCTGCCGGAGAGCATGGTCGTGGTCGGCTCGGGCGCCATCGGCTCAGAGTTCGCCTTCTTCTTCACCTCGATGGGCGTGAAAGTGACCTTGGTGGAGTTCCTGCCCAACGTTGTCCCGAATGAGGACGAGGAAGTCTCCAAGCAAGTGGAACGCGCCTTCAAGAAACTGAAGATGACCGTGATGACCGAAGCCTCGGTGACGCATGTCGACACCACGGGTGAGAAATGTGTATGCACCATCGCCACAAAGAAAGGCGAGAAGACCGTGGAGGCCGACATCGTTCTGTCAGCCGTGGGCGTACAGACCAATATCGACAACCTCGGCCTTGAGGAATTGGGCATCACGACCGAACGCGGCAAGGTCAACGTGGACGAATGGTATCGCACCAACGTGCCGGGCATCTATGCCATCGGCGACATCGTGCATGGTCCCGCCCTCGCCCACAAGGCCGACCACGAAGCCATCATCTGCGTGGAGAAGATTTGCGGCCTGAACCCCAAACCGCTCAACTATGCCAACATCCCCGGCTGCACCTACACCACACCCGAAATCGCCTCCGTCGGCTTGAGCGAAGCCAAAGCCATTGCTGCAGGCTATGAGGTGAAAGTCGGCAAGTTCCCGTTCACCGCTTCGGGCAAGGCAACGGCGGCAGGCAACCGCGACGGCTTCATCAAAGTCGTCTTCGACGCCAAGACCGGCGACTGGCTGGGCTGCCACATGGTCGGTGACAACGTCACCGAGATGGTAGCCTCGGCGGTGCTTTGCCGCGAGCTGGGAGCCAAGGGCGAGGACATCATCCATGCCGTGTTCCCCCACCCCACCATGTCGGAAGGCATCATGGAAGCGGCGGCAGCGGCCTACAACGAATGTGTGCATTTGTAATTTGTTAACGACTCGCTTCGCGTCATTGCGAACGCAGTGAAGCAATCCAGGAACGAGTCTTATCGTCTGGATTGCTTCGTTCCTCGCAATGACGCAAAGCGACGAAAGAACAACAGAAAGTAATGGAAATCATCGAAACAAAAATAAAAGACCTGCTCATCATCAAGCCGGACGTGTTCCTCGACGAGCGTGGCTATTTCTTCGAGAGCTATAACAAGGAGCGTTTTGCGCAACATGGCTTGGACATGAATTTCGTGCAGGATAACGAGTCGCAATCCATGAAGGGCGTACTTCGCGGGCTGCATTTCCAGAAGCCGCCTTTTGCGCAAGGCAAACTGGTGCGTGTGGTGAAAGGTGCCGTAATGGACGTGGCCGTCGACCTACGCAAAGGTTCGCCGACCTACGGTCAGTGGGAGTCGGTCGTCTTGACCGAGGGCAACAAGTTCATGTATTGGATTCCAGAAGGCTTCGCTCACGGCTTTGTGTGCCTCGAAGACCATTCCGTGTTCACCTACAAGTGCACCAATGTCTACAACAAGGCCTCGGAAGGCAGCATTCGGTGGAACGACCCCGACCTCAACATCAAGTGGGACATCGAGAACCCGATACTTTCGGAGAAGGACAAGGTTTCGCCGATGTTCAAGGATTTTGTTACGCCATTTGTATAATCTAACGTATGACTCGCTTCGCGTCACTGCGAGGCACGAAGCAGTCCAGACAACAAACTTTACCCCTGGATTACTTCGTCGTTCCTACTCGTAATGACGCAAAGCGACAACAAGGAATAACCAAAATTGAAGTCAAAGACGGACATAGCAACTATGAAAACAAGAAACATCCTCATCACCTGCGGCATGGCTATAATATTAATAGGTGTAACCGCTGCCCTCACATTTTCGTTTGCCCAATCGAACGACGAACAGATGGAAGAATACGTAGGCACCGACCGCGAATACCTCTTCTATGACCAAATCGACCACAACACGCACGACATCGAGCTACCCAAGACGATGACTTTCTGTGGTGAGGAAGTGCCGTTGGACTTGTTCTATGTGCGCGAGCGGCTGGAACGGGAAATCATGGTAAATTCGTACAGACATTCCGCCACCATCCTGCTGCTGAAGCGCACCTCGCGGTGGTTCCCGGTGATGGAGCCTATCATGGAGAAGAACGGCTTGCCCGACGACTTCAAATACTTAGCCATGATCGAGAGCGAGCTGACCAACGCCGTCTCGCCCTCGAAAGCGGTCGGTTTTTGGCAATTCCTCGAAGGCACAGGCAAGGACTACGGCCTCGAAATCAACAAGGAGGTGGACATGCGCTACAACGTTGAGAAAGAGACCGTTGCAGCCTGCAAGTATTTGAAGGACTCCTACCGCAAGTTCGGCAGCTGGACGGCATCGGCGGCGGCCTTCAACTGCGGCAACGGGCGCATCACCAGAACAATGAGCGAGCAACGTGTGGACTCCTATTACGACATGCTCCTACCCGAAGAAACGCAACGCTACGTGTTCCGCATCCTCGCGCTAAAGCTCATCACGGAAAATCCCGATAAATACGGCTATCACATCGGCGACAACGGATGGTACAAGCCCTACGAGACCAAGACCGTCACCGTCGTGCAGTCCATCCCCGACCTGGTGGATTTCGCCTATCGGCAAGGCACCAACGTGAAGATGCTCAAATACTTCAACCCTTGGCTGCGCAGCAATTCGCTGACCATCTCAGCCGGCAACAGCTACGACATCAAGATCCCGACGGGAGAGTTTGCCAAGACGCATGGAAAAATGAGAAAAAAAGAATGAACGAGTTCAGCGAAGACAAATATTTGGAAATCCTTGGCGCGAGGGAAAACAACCTGAAAAACATCGACTTGAGCATTCCGCGCAATGCCTTGGTGGTCGTCACGGGCATCAGTGGGAGCGGCAAGTCGTCGTTGGCGTTCGACACGATTTATGCAGAGGGACAACGCCGCTATATGGAGAGCTTCTCGGCCTACGCACGGCAGTTCATCGGCAGCATGGAACGCCCCGATGTCGACAAGATTACAGGCCTTAGCCCTGTGATTTCCATCGAACAGAAATCCGTGAACAAAAACCCACGCTCGACGGTGGGCACCATCACGGAGATTTACGACTTCCTGCGACTGCTCTACGCCCGCATCGGCGAGGCCTATTCCTACAATACGGGCGAAAAAATGGTGCGCTACACCGAAGAGCAAATCACCGACCTGATTATGAAGGGCTTCGAGGGCAAGCGCATCAACATCCTCGCACCAGCCATCCGAGGCCGCAAGGGTCACTACCGCGAGCTGTTTGAACATATCCGTCAGGCGGGATTTACGAGGGTTCGCGTCGATGGCGAGATGCGCGAAATCGAGTTTGGCATGATGCTCGACCGCTACAAGACCCACACCATCGAAATCGTGGTGGACCGCATCGAAGTACACGAAGACAGCCTCACCCGCGTCAAGAAATCGGTACAAACGGCCTTCCGTTACGGCAAAGGCTTGCTGATGGTGATGGACAACGACAACGGCGAACTACGCTACTTCAGCCGCCTGCTGATGTGCCCCACCACAGGTCTCTCTTACGAAGACCCCGAGCCTAACACGTTCTCGTTCAACTCGCCCTTCGGCGCTTGCCCCAAGTGCAGCGGATTGGGCGAAATTGCCGTGGTGGACAAGGAAAAAATCATCCCCAACCCGAATCTGAGCTTGCGCAAAGGCGGCCTCGCACCCGCTGGCGACTACAAGGCTGGCAGCTGGATTTTCAAGCAGTTGGAAGCCATCGGACTGAAATACGGCTTCACGCTTGACACGCCAATGAAGGACTTTTCCGACGAAGCCTTAGACGTCATCCTCTACGGCACCAACGAGACCTTCGACGTGAAACGCGAAGGCATCGGCGTCACGTCCACCATCAAGGTCAACTTTGAAGGCATCATCAACTTCATCGAGGAACAGAACAATGAGGAGGCTTCAGCGGCCATTACACGTTGGGCCGGCTCGTTCATGAACCACGTCACTTGCCCCGTTTGCGGCGGCACAAGGCTGAAAAAAGAGGCCCAATGGTTCCGCATCGACGGGAAAAACATCGCCGAGGTGGCCAACATGGACACCATCACTCTCGGCAAGTGGATTGACGAACTGCCTACCAAACTCACTGAACGACAAAACGGTATCGCCAAGGAAATCCTGCGCGAGATCCACAAGCGCGTGCATTTCCTTTTGGACATCGGCATCGACTATTTGAATATGAACCGTCCGGCGGCATCGCTCTCGGGCGGTGAGGCACAACGCATCCGCTTGGCCACCCAAATTGGGTCGCAACTCACTGGCGTACTGTACATCTTGGACGAACCCAGCATCGGGCTGCACCAACGCGACAACCAGAAACTCATCGAGTCGCTGAAGGAGCTGCGCGACATCGGCAACTCGGTCATCGTGGTAGAACACGACAAGGACACGATGCTCAACGCGGACTATTTGGTCGACATCGGCCCTGGTGCGGGTCGGCACGGCGGCGAAGTGGTCTTTGCCGGAACACCCGCCGACATCAAAAACGGCCATTCCATCACCTGCGAATACCTCAACGGCCTGCGCCAAATCGAACTACCCAAAACGCGCCGCAAGCCCCTTGAAGGCCAGTTCCTGACCATCAAAGGCGCAAGCGGCCACAACCTGAAAAACGTTGACTTGCAGTTGCCTTTGGGCGTGATGGTCTGCGTGACGGGCGTTAGCGGCTCGGGAAAAAGCACCTTGATTAATGAGACCCTCTCCCCCATCCTCAGCCAAAAGTTCTACCGTTCGGTGAAGGAACCCCTGCCCTACGCCAGCATCGAAGGCTTGGAGAAAATCGACAAGATCATCCAAATCGACCAAGCCCCGATTGGACGCACACCGCGAAGCAACCCTGCCACTTACACCAAGGTGTTCGACGACATCCGCAAGCTCTTCGGCGAGTTGCCCGAGTCGAAGATCCGCAACTACAAGGCGGGGCGCTTCTCGTTCAACGTGAAAGGCGGTCGCTGCGAAGCCTGCAAAGGTGCGGGCGTGCGCGTCATCGAGATGAACTTTCTGCCCGACGTGACGGTGCCTTGCGAGGAATGTCAGGGCAAACGCTACAACCGCGAGACCCTCGAAGTGCGCTACAAAGGCAAATCTATCAACGATGTGCTCAACATGACCATCAACGAAGCGGTGGAGTTTTTCGAGAACATCCCGAGCATCATCCAGAAAATCAGGACACTGAAAGACGTCGGATTGGGCTACTTGACCCTCGGCCAGGCCTCCACCACCATCAGCGGTGGCGAGGCGCAACGCGTGAAGTTGGCCGCCGAACTCGCCAAACGCGACACGGGCAAGACGCTCTACGTCCTTGACGAGCCTACCACCGGACTGCACTTCGAGGACATCAAAGTCTTGATGGGCGTGTTGAACAAACTCGTCGACAAAGGCAACACCGTCCTCATCATCGAACACAACATGGACGTCATCAAGATGGCCGACTGGATCATCGACATGGGTCCCGAAGGCGGCGACCGAGGCGGACGCATCGTGTGCCAAGGTACGCCGGAAGAGGTGGCGCAATGCAAGGAGAGTTATACGGGGAAGTATCTGAAGGAGGAGTTATAGCTCGTTTCGGATGAAAGTAAGCCGACAAGAAGCAAAACCAAGTGCGGCGCTTTTCCCGACAAACAGATGACTACCAAACTTAACATCCAAAGCCTGGCAGCCACTGCTGTTGCGGTTTTTCTGCCAATGTGTTTGGAGTTTTGCAAAAAATGTGTAACTTTGCAGGCAGAAAAATTCATAAATCATTATGACTGCAATCACCATAAACATTCCCAACCACGAAATTAGCTTCTTCAAGAAGATGATTTCCAAGATGGGTTGGACTTACAGCGAGTCTGACATTGTGCGTACCGAGCCAACCCTCAAGGAAAAGACACTCGCTAAGATTGACCACGCCTTGGGACAGCTTCGGCAAATGAACGAAGGAGAGCTTGAAGGCATTGCTGCGGAGGATTTGCTCAATGAACTGTAACATCACCGCCACGCCCGACTTCGCTCGCGAACTGAAACATCTCGCCAAGCGCTATCCGTCCATAAAGAACGACTACAAGAACTTCCTCGATAAGCTGGCACAAAACCCTTTGATGGGTAGCAAATTGGGGCAACCCGACCAAATCAACATCACCGACAAAGAATTGAGGCAATTGATGAAGAGAAATGGATTAGCGTAAACAATGATTATCAACCCTTAAAACTCCTTTACAACGATGACAAACATCAACACCATGCCAGCCATCGCTGCAACACCTAAAGCCCTGAAAGGGCGACCCGACGTCAAGCAAGGGTGCAACCCTTGCGACAAAACACAGGCCATCGCTGCCAACCGCCCCGCTAATTTGAGGAGTGTTGTAAATGATTGCAAATCAATTGTTTACAAAACAAGCAATTCGCTGAAAACCAAAACGAAACGCCCAAAGACACTCTTGCTGCTCTTGCTGCTGATGGGGCTGACGGCCACGCCAAAAGCCTTTGCGCAAACACAGGTGGGCAACGTTATTGTTGACGGCGTTAACTACACCCTATGGAGCGACCATACGGCAAGCATTGGAGGCCCTCAAACCGTTAGCGGAACGCTCACGCTGCACGAGACCGTCGCTTATCAGGGCACGAACTACACACTGACCCGCATTGAGGACGACGCTTTTGCTTATTATCAGAGGAATTTTACAGGCTCGCTCATCATCCCTGCTACCGTGACTTCCATCGGCTATTATGCATTCCGCTTCGCCACATTCACAGGCGAACTACACTTGCCGGAATCTCTCATCAGCATCGGCATCGACGCCTTCAATAGTTGTGGATTCACAGGCACGCTCACATTGCCAGCCCAGCTCACCGAAATACCAGACAGAGCCTTCTATGGCAACAACTTCACGGGTGATCTTACCATCCCCGACAATGTGACAAACATTGGACAAAAAGCCTTCCAAGCCAACAATTTCAGCAGCCTCACCGTTGGCAATGGCTCGACACCCGTCACCATAGAAAAAGAGGCATTCTACGCTTCAACGATAACTCAATTGAACTTGGGGCGCAAGGTGGTTTCCATAGGCGACAAAGCCTTCAGGAGCCGAACTCTCGACGGAGCTACCACTCTCTATATCAACTGTCTAAGTGGCACTCCTCCCCAATTGGGATCGGAAGTGTTTAAGGACTATGCCATAGTTATTGGCGGCATCACGGTACCTTGCGGTTCGACAGAAGCTTATTTAGACCCAAGTTACAATTGGCTATATAATGGAGCCTCCATCTTTTCCGTTGTAGAAGCTGCCATCCAAAACGTTTGCATCAACGACGTGTATTACGAGCTCATCTGTGACGGCCACACAGCTACAGTCATTTATGACCCTTCCTACGCTACGTTGGAGTGGGCCAGCATCGAAGATGTCGAATATGAGGGAGTGCAGTACGCCGTCACAGCCATTGCCGATGGGACCTTCGATTGGTGCACCAATTTGGAAGGCGTTTCTTGCCATGCGCCGCAATTGGCCACCATCGGTGTGAATGCTTTCCGCGGCTGCACTAACTTGGGGAGTTTCGGCTTATACAATTGCGCCACACCACCTGCATTGGGCAGGGGTGCGTTTACGATTGTCCCATTGGCTGATATGTTGCTCGGTGTGCCTTATTGCTCACAATACGCCTACAGCCAACATGAGGTTTTCGGCCAATGCGGAAACATCCAAGGCTATGACGGCTGCGAATATAACTTCTGGAACCAATATGGCGAAGGCGATGGGCTTTGGTCGAATCCCGCCAACTGGATGGATGCCAATCAGGAAGTATGCACCGAAGTGCCAGGAGAAGGCGCGCAAGTGGCCATCTTCGCGGAATGTGAAATCGATGTGGATGTGACGGTAGGTTCAATCACTGCTGGAAGTATGGATGAAACGGCTCCTGTTACGGTGAAAACAGGCAAAACGCTCACCGCTACGAATTATATCTACACTGCAAACGATCCCGAGAATCTCATCATCGAGGACGGAGCGCAAGTCGTCCAACCCAATGCTGGCGCGAAGGCCACGGTGGAGAAAAACATCACGGCCTACACGCCTAACACGAAAAACGGCTACCATCTCATCGGCCATTCCTTTGCCGACAACGGTGCAGTCAGCGATATGGACAACCTTTTGGCCAACGACTACGACCTTTATTATTACGACGAGCCGACACACTATTGGATGAACCAAAAGCAGACGGCCAACAACTTCACCGAATTGGAGGCCGCGAAAGGCTACCTCTACGCCAACAGCGCGAGCCAAACCATCGGACTGAAAGGCACTTTGAATGCCGCCAACGCATTGGTGAACATTCCGTTGAGCTACGAGGCCGATGCCTTGAAAGGCTTCAACCTTGTGGGCAACCCGTTTGCGCACAACGTGACGACGTTCACGAGCACGAATGTGGCCACGGAAGTCTACCGAATGAACGGGACGAAGGACAATCTGATGGTCAGCACCATCAGCGCATCCGACCCGCTGAAGCCTGGCGAGGGTTTCTTCGTGAAGGCCACGGGCGACGGGGCTTCCATCACCTTCAATGCCCAAACGCGAGGTGAGGTTAAGGCCACTGAGCCTGCCGAAGTGCCGACCATTACGTTGAACCTCACCCAAAACGGCCTCCTCGTCGACCGCTTCATCCTGAAGCGCGACGGCGAACCGTTGGAGAAATTCAGCCTGAACGAGAACGCCACGCGAATTTATGCCACCGAAGGCGGGAAGGATTACGCCGTGGCCACCGTTGGTGACGTTTGTAGAGACGTTGCGCGCAACGTCTCCGTTGATACAGACGTAGCACGCTACGTCTCTACAAACGAAATCCCCCTCCATTTCAAGGCAGCCCAAAACGGCACCTACACGCTGACCTTCGACACGCAAAACCTCGATTTGGATTACCTGCATTTGATTGACAACATGACTGGCGCGGACATCGACCTACTCTCCCCGGCAGGCCATCCCCCTTTTAAGGGGGGCAGGGGGGATTCAAACGAACCCCGGCAGGCAGAATACACCTTTGAGGCCAAAACCACCGACTACGCCTCGCGCTTCCGCTTGGTGTTTTCCACACCCGCAGACGAGACGTCTGCGAACCGACCGTTTGCGTACATTGCCGATGGCGAAATACGCATCAATGAGGCGGACGCACGCGGTGCGTCCCTACAGGTGGTGGACGTGATGGGGCGCGTCATCGTCACTAAAGACGTTGCGCGCAACGTCTCTACCAACGGGATGACACCGGGCGTTTACGTCCTTCGCCTCATCAACGGCGACAACGTCAGGACACAGAAAATCGTTGTTGAATAATTCATTGCACAACAAAAAAACAAGCGGTGCCGAAGGATTACGGCACCGCTTGTTTTTTGCCTTCACTTTGGCCTCACCGCAACCAAAGCACCTGTTCCGTTTGCAGCCTCGCACCCTGCTGCAAGCCGTTCTTTTTCATGATCTTCTCGGGCTTCACGGCAAAGCGTAAGGCCACGTCGCGAAGGGTCTCGCCTTCGGCAACGGCGTATTTCTTGGCCTTCCAGTTCTTGTTTTTCAGCTTCGCCAAATACACCACATCGCCGCTGTGGAACACCATCTCGTCGGGACGACGCAGCAGGTTGTATTCACAGAATTTCTTATACTTGATGTTGAAATCCTTAGCCAACTGTTCGGGCGTTTCGCCCTCCTTGGCATAGACGAAGCGCACACCGTTGTTCTCGTAGATGAAACGCTTGTCAGCCGTCATGTCGACCAACTCGTAGGCCGAACGGTTTTCGGGCGAGAAAGCCAATTCCAACAGTTCGTCTTCCGGCTCGATTTCAGGCAGTTGGTTGTCGTCTGTCATCTGGCCGAGGGCAATTTTATCATATTTGGAAAGGTCGTAGAGCTCGATGCGGTCGATGAGCAACTGGGCATACTTCGGGTTGGTGGCATAGCCCGCCGCCTTGAGGCCTCGTGCCCAGCCTTTGTAGTCGGTGATTTCAAGGTCGAAAAGGACGGCATAACGCGAGCGGCCACAAAGGAATTCCGAATGATCGCGGAACGACTCCTCAGCATTTTTGTATTTGCGGAAGCACTCGTCCTTCTCGTCGTCGTCCATGTGATACGTCTTGCCCGTCCAGCCCTTGTGGCACTTGATGCCGAAGTGGTTCTTCGCCTCACGCGCCAAGGCGCTGTTGCCCGCCCCCGATTCGAGCAAGCCTTGCGCCAAAGTGATGGATGCCGGAATCTTATGGTCGCGCATCTCTTGCATAGCGATGTCCTTGTAGGTCTGGATGTATTCTTCTGGCGTGATGCGTTGTGCCAACAGCGACAACGGCAACAGCATAACTAAAGCAAAAAACAGTTTCCTCATAATCGTTCAAAATAAAGGTGTAAAATTACAACATTTTCGGGAACCAACGATGACAAAACGAAATTTTCCGTATCTTTGAAGCCAATTTTGTGCAAAAATATGGACACGAAGAGCCTTTTTCAGTATTTCCCCGACCTGACCGAACGCCAGAAGGAGCAATATAACCAGTTGAAAGACTTATATTTGGATTGGAACAGCAAGATCAACGTCATCTCGCGCAAGGACATGGAGCACTTCTATGAACATCATGTCGTGCACTCGTTGGCCATCGCCAAATACTTCGAGCTGCTGCCTGGCATGAAGGTGATGGACCTTGGCACAGGCGGAGGCTTCCCCGGCATCCCATTGGCCATCATGTTCCCACAGACCGAGTTCTACCTCATCGACGGGACAGGCAAGAAAATCAAGGTGGTGAACGCTGTGAAGGAGGCCATCGGATTGGAGAATGTGGTGGCCGAACAGAAACGCGCCGAAGAGGTAAAAGAGAAGTTCGACGTGATTACCGGTCGCGCCGTGATGACCTTGCCCGAGATTGCCAACCTTGCAGGCAACAAGTTGAGAATCAGAGGCGATGCTGAGGCTGGAGGCATCCTCTACCTGAAAGGCGGCGACCTGACGGAGGAGTTCAAGGCCCTTGGCCGCTATTGGCACTACAAGAAAGCCATCATCAGCAAATGGTTTAAGGAAGAATATTACCAAGAAAAGTATGTGATACATTTATATTGACTATGGCCTATAGCCAATGGCTTATGGCTGACCCAACAGAAGGGACAAGCCATTGGCCATCAGCCATTAGCCTTAGTAGAAATCCGAAAAACGAAAGTAAAATTTCACAAACAAATAAATCTATAGTACGATGAAAAGATTAAGACTAACCCTAACCCTACTGGCAACAATGGCCATGAGCACGACGCTGCTCGCCCAGCAAAGCATGCCCGTGCCCTTCGACCAAAACGTGAGGCGCGGCAAACTCGAAAACGGACTGACCTACTACATCCGTCACAACGAGAAACCCGCCCAACGCGCCAACTTCTACATCGCGCAAAAGGTGGGCTCCATCCTCGAAGAGGAAGACCAACGCGGCCTCGCCCACTTCTTGGAGCACATGGCCTTCAACGGCACGGTCAACTTCCCCGGCAAGTCGCTCCTTAACTATATGGAGCACAACGGCGTGAAGTTCGGTGAAAACGTGAACGCCTACACCAGCATCGAGCAGACCGTCTACATGCTCACCAACGTGCCCACCACCAACATGAACCTCGTCGACTCGTGCATCCTCATCCTCCACGATTGGTCGAGCTTCATCTCGCTCGAAGGCGAGGAAATCGACAAGGAGCGCGGCGTCATCATGGAGGAGAAACGCACACGCAACAGCGCCCAACAACGCATGTGGGAGAAGATGCTGCCAGACATCTACCCCAACAGCCCCTACGGTCACCGTATGCCCATCGGCACCGACGAGGTCATCATGGGCTTCGACCACGAGGCACTGCGGGCCTACTACCACAAATGGTATCGTCCTGATTTGCAAGGCATCATCATCATCGGCGACGTCGACGTGAACGAGGTGGAAAGCCACTTGAAGACCATCTTCGAGGACATCCCCGCCCCCATCGACCCCGCCGAGCGCACCCGCTTTGAAGTGGCCGACAACGCCGAACCCATCGTGAGCATCTGCACCGACCCCGAAGAGACCAACTACGACGTGTCGGTGTTCTACAAGCACGACATCGTCCCCTTCGAGGAAAGGAACGACATCCAGTATTGGCTGAAAGGCTACATCGACGAGTTGGTTTCGACGATGTACAACAACCGTATGCAAGAACTCACGCAAAAAGCCAACCCGCCCTTCATCTTCGGCTATGGCTACTACGGCACCTTCTTCGTGAGCGACTCGAAAGACGCCTGGTCGAGCATGGCCTACGCCAAAGACAAAGACGGCATCGACGAGGCTTTGGCCGCCATCGTCGCCGAAAACAAGCGGATGCAACAATACGGCTTCACCGCATCGGAGTTTGAACGCGCCAAGGCCGACCTGATGAAACGCATCGAGAACCAATATGACGAGCGCGACAAGCAAGAGACCGCCCGCCTCTTTGGTCCCATCCTCTCGCACTTCCTCACCAACGAGCCGCTGCCGGGCATCGAGAACGAGTATATGCTGCTCAGCCAAATCATGCCCATGCTGCCCGTTGAGGCCATCAACGAATACGCCAAAGAACTCATCCGCGAAGACAACATCGTCATCACTGTGACCGGTCCCGAGAAGGAAAGCGTGACCATGCCCACCAAGGCCGAGGTCTTGGCTTTGTTCGAGAAAGCCAACCAGGTGGAGGTGGAACCCTATGTGGAGACCGTCAGCAACGAGCCTTTGATTGCCGTCCTGCCCGTGAAAGGCAGCATCGAGAGCAAAGAACATGACGACACCTTTGACGCCACCGTGCTCACGCTGAAAAACGGCGTGAAGGTCATCTACAAGCCCACTACCTTCAAGGACGACGAAATCCTGATGTCGGCCTACAGCTTCGGCGGCTACAGCGTGATGGACCAAAGCGACCCCTACACCTTGCAGGAAATCAACTCGTTGGCCACCCTTGGCGGAGTGGGCAACTTCAGCGCCATCGACCTGCCCAAAGTCTTGGCCGGAAAGAAAGCCAACGTTTATCCCAGCATCGGCATGATGACCGAAGGCATGGGTGGCAACTGCTCGGCTCGCGACCTTGAGACCATGCTGCAACTCACCTATTTGTATTTCACCTCGCCTCGCAGCGACGAAGAGGCTTTCCAGTCCTACATCACCCGCGCCAAGGCCATGGTCGCCAACGCCGAATCGGATCCCTTGACCGCCTTCCGCGACAACCTGATGCTCGCCATGTACGACAACCATCCGCTCGTCAAGCGAATGAAGGCCGAAGACTACGACAAGGTGGACTACGCCAAGGCCTTGAAACTCTATGCCGACCGCTTCAAGGATGCCAACAACTTCGTTTTCACCTTCGTGGGCAACATCGACCCCGAGACCTTCGAACCGTTGGTTGAGCAATACATTGGTGCACTGAAGAGCAAGAAAAACAACGAAACTTGGACCGCCAATGTGCCTACCATCACTGAAAAGGACTTCAACAACCACTACACCAAGGCCATGGAGAATCCTAAGGTGACTTGCTACACCATCTACAGCGGCGACATGGAATACACCCGCAAGAACCAACTCACCATGCAAGCCCTCAACGACGTGATGGACATCGTCTACACCGAGAAGATCCGTGAAGACGAAGGCGGCACTTACGGCGTGGGCGTGCAAGGCAACCTCAGCCTCCGCCCGAAAGAGACTTTCATGTTCCTCATCGGCTTCGACACCAACAAGGAGATGTACGAAAAGCTGATGGGCATCGCCATCGCCGAGTTGCAAAACGTGGCCAACGAAGGCCCGCGCGAGCAAGACCTCAAGAAAGTGAAGGAGTTCCTTATCAAGAAGCACAGCGAGGACATGGAGAGCAACCGCTACTGGCTGAACTGCATCCAATCCGTCGAGCGCGACAACATCAACCCGATGCAAGACTACAACGACATCATCAACGGCATCACCGCCGATGATGTGGCCAACATGGCGAAAGCCGTGCTGAAAGGCTACAAGAAGGAAGTGGTGCAGATACCTGAATGATTTTTTGGCTGTTAGCCGTTAGCCATTAGCTGTTAGCATAATTGCTGCCAAGCTAATGGCTAACAGCTAAAGGCTAATTGCCCAATCCTTAAATCTTGAAATCTTAAATCTTTAAATCAAATAATTATGACAGAAAAACTCACATTGAGAGACAATGCCACCATGAGGTGGATTGCCTTGCTGCTCTTGGCCTTGGCCATGTTTTGCAGCTACATTTTCATGGACATTTTGTCCCCCATCAAGGACCTGATGCAAACCGAACGCGGCTGGGACAGCTTAGCCTTCGGCACCATGCAAGGTGCTGAGACCTTCCTGAACGTGTTCGTGTTCTTCCTCATCTTCGCAGGCATCATCCTCGACAAGATGGGTGTTCGATTCACCGCCGTGCTTTCGGGTGCCGTGATGCTCGTGGGCGGCATCATCAAGTACTACGCCATCAGCGAGTCGTTCATCGGCAGCGGTGCTGAGACTTGGTTCAACAACAACCTCAACTACATCCCGCTGTTCGACGAGTTAGGTGTTTCACCTTTCTATCGCGGTATGCCCGCCTCGGCCAAATTGGCAGCCCTCGGCTTCATGATTTTCGGTTGCGGTACTGAAATGGCCGGTATCACGGTGAGCCGTGGTATCGTGAAATGGTTCAAGGGCCGCGAAACGGCTTTGGCTATGGGCTCTGAGATGGCTTTGGCCCGTTTGGGTGTGGCCACCTGCATGATCTTCTCGCCCTATTTCGCCCGCTTGGGTGGCACCGTCAACGTGAGCCGCTCGGTGGCCTTCGGCGTGGTGCTGCTCTGCATCGCCCTCATCATGTTCGTGGTTTACTTCTTCATGGACAAGAAACTCGATGCCCAAACCGGTGAAGCTGAAGAGAAGGACGACCCGTTCAAGGTGAGCGACATTGGCAAGATCCTGTCGAGCCTCGGTTTCTGGCTCGTCGCCCTGCTTTGCGTGCTCTACTACTCGGCCATCTTCCCGTTCCAGAAGTACGCCGTCAACATGCTGCAATGCAACCTCACTTTGACTGAACCCGCCGCCGGTTCGTTCTGGGCTGGCGACAGCGTCACCATCGTGCAATACATCATTATGCTTGTGGTGGCCGTGTGCTCGTTTGCCAGCAACTTCTCGAAGAAAAAGAGTATGAAGTTCGGCTTGATGGCCATTGCCGTCGTCGCCTTGGTGGTCTATTGCTACATGGGCTACATGCGTGGCACCGCCGAGACCATCTTCGCCGTGTTCCCGCTGTTGGCCGTGGCCATCACGCCCATCCTTGGCAGCTATGTCGACAACAAGGGCAAGGCCGCCTCGATGTTGGTTTGGGGCAGCATCCTCTTGGTGGTCTGCCACCTCACCTTCGCTTTCATCCTTCCCAAAGCATCAGCCAGCAGCCCCGTTGGTGGCGTGATTGTGGCCTATCTGACCATCCTCGTGCTGGGAGCCTCGTTCTCGCTGGTGCCTGCCGCCCTATGGCCGAGCGTCCCGAAACTGGTCGACGAAAAGATCATCGGTTCTGCCTACGCCTTGATTTTCTGGATCCAGAACATCGGCTTGTGGCTGTTCCCGCTGCTCATCGGCAAGGTGCTGGAAAACACCAACCCCGGCGTCGACGACCCGTTGAAGCTCAACTACACCTGGCCTTTGGTGATGTTGGCCTGCCTCGGCGTTGCCGCCCTGCTCATCGGTCTCTACCTGAAAGTGGTCGACAAGAAGAAACACCTCGGCCTTGAGGAACCGAACATCAAGTGATTTTGGATTTAGAATTAAATATTCAAAATTCAATATTTAAAATTGTAGGGCTGTCACATTGGGGCAGCCCTACTCTATTTGGAGATCGGTCAATTCTTTTTTCGAACCGATAAGCGTTCCGTGCCTTGGCACCTCCGAAGGCGTGCGTCTTGTTGACTTAGAAGCCAGCGCTTTACCGCCAGCTTCCTTCATCCACCTCGCAATGAACGACCGTGCCTTGGGCCGTGCGCTTGCCGATATTAGGCTGCGCTCGGGACTCACACCCTTCAGATTATGAACATGAACAAAAAAAGAGAGCGGCCTCAAAAGAATGCCGCTCTCGTCGTCACAAATCCAAGATGATTGTTTATTCCGCAGTGCGAACCAAACGAACCGAAAGGCCCCATTCGCGCGAAGCATCGTAAAAGAGGTTAAGGCCATTGCCTGGTGAAAAAGTGAGAGCCCAGCAACTCATCCATCTTAAGTCACTAATATAGCAGGCATAGCCGTTCGGATAGCTGACAAAATTTCCGGTGCCCCAGTTGCAAGGCGTACCCGACCAATAGCACATTTCGCTGTCCACGTTAATCATTTGAATAGGTCCTTCGGCATAGGCTTCGTTCGGCATCGGGCAGGTCACCCAATGGTTGTTGTACCAAACCTCCTCCTCATAAACCCATGTACCCATGGTCCGGCGCGAGCCAGCGGCAGGCAGGAAGGCCACGCCGTACTTCTCGAGGATGCTCCACTGGGCCTCGTTCAGGATGTTGGTGTAGCCAGTGGCGCTGTTGCAAGTCAAATTGTAGGCATAATACTGCGTCGGGAAGGTGAATCCGTCGGGGAAGATGAGCATACCCTTCACATTGGTGTTGTCTCTTACGTTGAGCTGGGCCATGGCGTAGCGGTTGCCCGACCTCGAGTTGAGCAGGTAGTTCCACTCGCCGCCTGTGTTGGAGAATCCCTCGGGGCCGTTCATGGTGAACCAGCCGCTGTTTTGGCCAAAGGTGCCATCGTTGTCGATGTCGTTGTAGCCCCAGTCGGCCGATTTATCGTCTTCTCTCAAGGTATGGTTCCAGTCGCCTTGGCCAGAGTTGTCGTGATAGGCATAGAAGTGGTTCATGTAGTAACGGCTAGGGTTGTAGTTGCCTACCCTGCCCGAGCTCCAAGGTTCCGGGCTGAGACCGCCGTGATCTTGGTTGCTCGTGGCAAAGGCGAACTTGTCGCGGTTAATGTTTGGGGTCTCGTTGGCTTGGTCATTCTTCAAATACTCAAACTGATAGTCGGCGAACTTCCAGATACCGCCTTCAGCTCCCATGTAGAAGAGATTACCCATCGAGAAGTTGACGGTCTCGGTGGCCGAAATGGAGAAAGCATAGGGAAGCCTGCCATTGTAATCGGTCACATAATCCTTGCGGGTGGCAAACGGGATGGCGTTGCCATAGGTCACGGCGCCGTTGGCTTCCTTCACATAGGCGCGGACCCAATAGACGACGTCTTTGGTGAGTCCCGAAAGTTGGGCGGTAAAGCTGTCGCCAGTAGTGCCATCAAAATGACCACCTTCAAGGGTGGGGTTGTTATTGGTGGCATAGCACACGCCGCGTTCCACGATGGTAGCTCCCATGTTGGTCACGGTGCCACCGCTCTTGGCTCCTTCGCTCGTAATCCAAGTAGGGCTTGTGGTGGTCACGGTCACCTTGGTAAACAAGGCCGTAAAGGAGGCATCGGCGCTTACGGTAAAGGTGTAGCTCGGCTCGGTGGTGAAAATGGCATCTTCGCCCGTCACTTTCCAACCGGCAAAGCGCCAGCCGCTGTTTGGCGTAGCGGTGATGGTGCATTCGTCGCCCAAGCTGTAGCTTCCGCCGCCCGTCACGGTGCCGCCTTCAGCAGCGTCGGCGATGACGGTGACGGTCAGGGGTGAATCGAAGTAGGCGACGAAACTGGCGCTTTCGGTCACATTGAAGCTAATGCTCGTTTCGGTGGAATAATAGTCGGCGGCGCCGTCTTTCTTCCAGCCGAGGAAGGTGTAGCCCGTTGCGGGGGTCACGCTCAGTGTGCAGTTGCTGCCCGAACGGTAAGCTCCAGCACCATCCACAGTGCCAGCGACTTCAGGGCTGCACATAGCATAGATGTTGAACATGTCGATGTTCAGCTCGTTGGCCACCCTGACGAAGTTGCGAGGGATGAAGTTGGCTTGAGGCGTGCTGGTCCAGTCGACGGTCTGTTCGTATTTCATCGCGTTGGTTTCGTCATACACCTTGATCGTGAAGCCTTTTTCGAGCATGGTGGGAGGCACCATGATGTAGAACTCCTCGGCGGTGGTGGTGTTGAGTTGCACAGCAGGGTTGCACACCAGCTCGATTGAGTTGCTACCGCCGGTAATCTCGGTCATGGTAGGAGCGCCTTCCTCGTTGCTCCAGCCCGTAGTCATTTGTCCCCACAGCATATCCTCGGCATCCTTGGCGGTGAGTTCGATCTTTCCGACCTGGAAGGAGCCTTTGAGAGGGAAGCAGATACCGCCAAGCACGTTCTTGAACATGAGCGTGGTGTTGTCGGCATGGGCAACCATAGGCATGGCGCCATTGGCGAAGGTGCCAGCCTCGGTGATGGTCTGCGTCTGGGGTAGGTTGAAAGTCACCACACCATTATTAATATTGGCAGAGGTCGACGGGTAAGCAGCGACAAACGCGGGGGCGTTGTCGAACTCGTCGGAGGTGTTAAACTCCGAGGTCTGTGTGCCTTCGCCGCCATCGGCCAAAGTGAAGTTGGCCTGTTGTCCAGTGCTGTTGGTCACCAGGATTTGGTCGCCATCCGACCAAAAGATGTCCCAGTTGGAGAGGTAAGTTCTCGTGCTGGGTGCGTTTTGCTCGATTCCCGCCGTGAAGCTGGTCAGGGTGCCATTGTTGTCGTTTTTCTTGTCGCAAGAGGTGAAAAGGCCTAGGGTCACCAAACCCAACACCAAAAGCCTGTTGATTCTTTTTTTCGTTTTCATTTCCATATTCCTATTTTGCGTGTTTACGATTTCAGTTTTCTTTCGTTTTCTTCATTACGGCATTGAGAAACCGCCATGATCCATTTGTTCGAGCGAGCTGCCGACGAAGTCGGGTACCGACGCACATAGCACGCTTTGTGCTTCAACCACGATGACTTGCGTCATGGGTGGTTCATAGTTTCTTTGCCCCATAGGGCGAAATACTGATTTTTCCATTTTTTTCATTTACGTTTAGATTTTTAGATGTTTATAATTAAAATACTGATTATCAAATGATTGAAAATACAACCTAACCTGCCAACACGAAAGTCCCCACCGCTCCAGCCTCATTGAGGCTCCTGTGGTTGAGACTTTTTTGTCGTGGTTCCCGCATCCAAACCATTTGAACAAAACAAAATAAACACCTTTAGTGATATACAACCATAGCGTTGCCATACCACCCAAATGGGCATCGTTCTTTGCCTTATCCTGCGGATGAGTTGAATTTGCGAGATTCGACAAGCCACAGATAAAAACACAGCGTTTTGCCATGTCTTCATGTTGTCTCTCCACCCGCCACCGAAACCAATGGCACCGGGTGAAACGACGCGGCAAAAATACGAAACTTTCTTGAATTACAATACAAAATCGAAAATTAATCCAAAAAAAACATTCGTCCGATTTTCGCGTGTATTTCCATTTTCTCCTTCACCTTATCGACCCCACCAACCAAATAGCCGGAAAACGTTGCATAGCACCATTGCTTCGGCCTAAGTCGTTGACAGAAGGAGGGAAAATGTGGTCTATACCTTGTTAATATTACTCAATTCGATTTGCAAAAATAAAATAAAAAAACGGGGAAAAATTTGATTGTATTGTTATTTTGTCTATTTTTGTTGCCCAATATTTGGGTAAATCAAGTATAGACCACAATAAATTTCACCTATGAAAAGGATTATGATGATTCTCGCAATGCTGCTCACGGCGGCATTGCCCACGATGGCCGAGCGAGTGGCACCCGAAAAAGCCCAAAAGTCGGCCCGGACCTTCTTCAACAACAACGGCGTGAAAGCCGACCAGTTGGTTGACCTATCGAAAACGGCAGGTTTTGCCAACCTTTACATCTTCAACGGAGCGCAAGGCTTCGTGGTGATGGCCGCCGACGACTGCGTGCAGCCCATCCTCGGCTATTCATTGGAGGGCAGTTTCGCTGTCGAAGGAATGCCGTCGAACCTCATCCACTGGCTGCAAGGTTACAACGACGAAATCCAATTTGCCATCGACAGCAAGCTGAGCCAAAGCGCCGAAACCAAGCAACAGTGGAACGCCCTGCTTGAAGGCAATGCCAAGGCGGGCTTGTATTCCATTGTCGTTGCGCCCTTGGTGCAGACCCACTGGGACCAGCTGCCGTATTACAACAACCTTTGCCCTCTCATCAATAACGTGAGGGCTGTCACTGGCTGCGTGGCCACCGCCATGGCCCAAGTCATGAAGTATTGGAACTATCCCACCACAGGCAGCGGATCGAAGACCTACACTTCGGGCGGGCAGAGTATTGGAGGTGTTACCTATCCGACCATTCCCAATCTTTATGCCAACTTTGGGGGCACCACCTACGGGTGGACGAACATGCCTACCCAACTCAATTCAGGCTCGTCGCAGACACAAGTCAACGCCGTGGCCACCTTGATGTTCCACTGCGGCGTGGCCGTCAGTATGCAATACAATGTCGCCAACTCACCTGGAAGCAGTGCCTTCCCAACAGACATCCCCACCGCTTTGACTACCTATTTCAGATACAACAGCTCGGTTAACCTGAAATACAAAGCCGACTACTCGGAAAGCAACTGGCTGCAGCTGGTGAAATCGGACCTCAACGCAGGCATGCCCCTTGTCTACAACGGCTACGGCGACGGCGGCCACTCTTTCATTTGCGACGGCTATCGCGACGACAACTACTTCCACTTCAACTGGGGTTGGAGCGGCACTTCCGACGGATGGTTCGCCCTCAGCTCGCTCAACCCCGGCACCGGAGGCGCAGGCGGCGGCAGCTACAACTTCACGAACAACCAAAACGCCGTTTTTGGCATCCAACCAATCAACGACTTGCAACCTCCCACCAACTTCAGCCTCACCACACAAAGCCGCAACGTCATCCTCAACTGGGACATCAGCAGTGGCGCCCAATCGTATTACGTCTACAGGGACGACATCATGATTGCCAACACCACGGCCAACACCTACACCGATGCCAACCTCGAACACGGCACATATCGCTATTACCTGAAAAGCAAGTATGCCAACAACCAGCTCAGCAACGCCACCAGCACCCTGACCGCCACCATGTTGCCCATCGCGGCCAACCTCAGCGTGACGCAGCAAGGCAACGGCGCCGTCCTCAACTGGACGCAACCCACGGCATACGCCCCCATATTAACCTACGGAACAGGAGTACCTGGATCAGCCATCGGTCCCCAAAGCTATACCTCAAATGGCATGTATGCCGGTCACCGCTATCCAGCCTCGATGTTGAGTGCCGGACAAAAAATCACCAAGGTTTCATTCATCCCCGCCGTGGAGGGCCCTTATCAGGTTGCCATTTGCAAAAGCGCTGTGGGTGCCAGTTCTCCAAGCACCTGGTATGACGGCGTTTCGGGGGGCTACTCCTTTATCGTAGGCTCGGGCGAAGCCCAGAACTGGTACACCTATACCCTGCCCTCACCCGTCAACATCAACACCTCTGTGGATTTGTGGGTGTTTATCTACCATAGCGCCGGATCAGGCGCTTTCTTTGCGGCTGACACCGGAACGACCAACAGCAATGGCGATTACTACCGGATTCATTATGATGTATTCAATGTAGGGCTAAATCACCTTGGCAACGCGGTCTTTTGCATCCGCACCTATCTCCAAGACCCCGCCTACACCTATCTCTTGGAAGACAACGGGGTGACGGTGGCCAACAACATAGACGGAAGCAGCTACTCGTTGCCGAGCATTGCCCAAAACACGGCGCACCAATACACCTTGAAGACCAATTTCCATGGCAGCCTCACCCCTGCCTCCAACAAGGCCGGCCTCACCTTGGGCACGGCCACGTTAGGCTCGCTCAACCTCTATGTGAACGACAAGATGACCGTGACCGCCAACAGCAGCCTCGCCATTAGCGGTGCCATAAGCAACGTCGGTGGCCCCGCCAGCCTCGTGCTCGAAAACGGCGCACAACTCATCAGCAGCTCCGATGGAGTGCAAGCCACGGTGAAGAAGGACATCACTGCCTATAGCCAAAACGACGGCTGGCATTTGGTGGCCTCGCCCGTGGCTGAAGCCCTCACGCCCACTGCCGCCAACGGCTGGCTCGCCAACAGCTACGACCTCTATGCCTTCGACCAAAGCGAAGCCCTCGAATGGCGCAACTACGAAGCCGACCCAAAACCCTTCAGCACCATCGACAACATGACGGGCTACCTCTATGCCAACAGCGGCAACACCACGCTGACCTTCGCCGGCACCTTAGCCAACAACGCCACCCCAACGCCTTTGGCCTACGACGGCAATGCCAGCCTCAAAGGCTTCAACCTCATAGGCAATCCTTATCCCTGCGAAGCCTACACCACCAAGCCTTTCTTCGTCCTGCAATACAACGCAGCCGACGACTGCACCGATTTCGTGGTGGGCAGCGGCGCCATCGCCCCATGCGAAGCCATCCTTGTGCAAGCACAAGGCGAAGGAGAGAGCGTCAGCTTCAGCAAGAGCCCGACCCGCACCGAAGGCATCACCATTGCCTTGACGCAGGACAACGACCGAGGCAGTGCCCTCATCGACCGCGTCCGCATCAACATTGGCGAGAACGACAAGCTCTCCAAGTATTCCTTGAATCCCAACGCATCGAAACTCTACCTCACGCAGGACGGACAAGACCTTGCCGTGGCCTGCTCCGAAGGGCAAACCGAGCTGCCGCTCAGCTTCAAGGCCGCCAAAAACGGCACCTACACACTGACCTTCGACACGCAAAACCTTGATTTGGATTATCTGCATTTGATTGACAACCTGACCGGCAACGATGTTGATCTATTGACCCCGGCAGGCTTCCCCCTTTACAAAGGGGGGCAGGGGGGATTAAACGAACCCCGGCAGGCAGAATACACCTTCACCGCCAAAACCACCGACTACGCTTCGCGCTTCCGTTTGGTGTTTTCTGAACCCGCAGACGAGACGTCTGCGAACCGACCGTTTGCGTACATTGCCGATGGCGAAATACGCATTGTGACGGACGGCCCTTCGACAGGCTCAGGGGCCTTTACCCTACAGGTAGTGGATATGATGGGGCGCGTCATCATTTCCGTTGGCGGACACACGCGGCATATCCCTACGGCGGGGATGATGCCTGGTGTGTATGTGCTTCGCCTCATCGACGGCGACAGCGTAAGGACGCAGAAAATCGTGATTGAATGATGCCTCGTTAGGCATTGGTAGAAACGCCATATTATGACGTCTCTACAACAGGAAATGGTTGGCCCAATGCCAGCCATTTTTTTTATACACAAAAAAACGGGATGGCCGGACCGTCACGGTTGGGCCATCCCTCGAATACAAATGAATCAAATAATCAATCTACCCCTGGCGGGGCGACTGTTTTTCAATGTCCCCTATCCTTCTCCAACAACTCGATATACTTGTTGAAGTGGGCTATCGTGGCATCCATGTTGGGCATGGCAAACAGCGCATCTATTTCGGGCACCGTTCTGCCTGTTTTTGCCGCTAACCATGCCACGCCGTGACCGCTTTCCTGCAAACTCTCTTGCAGGAAACGGCCCGCGTGGAACTCTTGGTATGGATTGCCTGTGGTCATTCTTTTGGACGTTTTACCTGTTCTTCACAAGTCGGACACAAGCACCATTCATATTACGCATATAACCCACTGTAGCATCGCCACTTGAAAAAACCAGACAATACTTATAAAACCAGTCCCAGCTAGTAAGCGTTGTGGCAGACCAATAATAGCCCGCATCATTATATTGTACCCGTGAAAAAGGGCCATAGTATCTCAAAGAATTTTTAAAAGTATCTAAATTAGAATGATAACCCTGCCAATCCCAGTAGCTATCATCCGTTGAGCGGGCACCCGCAACGGGAAGGAATGCAGCTCCGGTACTAGTAAGCAATGATGCATCGATTGTAGCACCATTGTCAACAGTAGCAGCAACACCGTATGGATATATCAGCAACCCCAAAACACTATTGCAATACACAGTTCTCCAATTCTGGTTATTGAGCAAGTTAGTCCATTCGGCGGAGGTCAATGTGCGCCACCCGATGTCTGCAGCGTTACCACCATTGGAGATGGCGTTGTAGCCCCAATCAGACGTACCAGACATATTACCCTCATGGACACCATTAGCAATAAACACATTACAATAGTAGTAACCATTAAAATAACCCAATGTATAAGGCTCATAATAACCAGCTGACTGATTACAATGGTTTATCCCATTTCTAGCCCATCCAAAGATATCACGTGCTCCTGTATCTGATGAGGTATATTGAACGGTTCCGCCAATCCTATCCCACTGGTTATTGGCAAATTGCCAGGTGGTGCCGTTGTTATACTGTAGGTTACCTTTTGAGAACCAAACCCATGTGCCTACATAGAACTGACCCTTCAAGGCACCAATGGGCTTGAAGTTGGCCACTAAGGTACGGTTGCCCGTGACGGTGAAGGTGTAGCTTGTGGCGGTGGAAACCACCGTGCCGTTCTCCGTCCAGCTGACAAATTCGTTGTAGCTTGAAGGATAAGCCGTCACGGTGCAGCTGGCACCGCTGGGGTAGGAGTTGGCGCCGATTATGGTGCCGTAGCTCGAAGTGGGGCCAGCCGAAGCTGCCACGGTATAGTTCACCGGCGGCACCACATTCGTGGTCTGGTTCGAAGTCTTTATCTTGCTGCGCTGCACGAGGTTGGCGTTGCCTGTGGCGGGCTTGCTTATCACCGCGCCATTGCATGTGAAATCAACAGTGTAGTTCGATGCCAGTGTCCCTGGGGGCAGCATGACAACAAAATACTGGGGTGTGCTGCTCAGCGTAACGCCAGTGCAGTTCACCGTGAGCTCGTTGGAACCTGTGCCGTCCTGTTTGGGGGCCATGGTGCCGTCGTCGAAGTCGGCGATGAAGTCGCCCCACAGCTTTTCGCTCGTGTTCGACGAGGTGATTTTTATCGAGGTGAGGTTGCCCGAGCCGATGAGCTTGAAGCAGAGGCCGCCCAAGAGGTTCTTGAAGGGCAGCTTGTTGGTGCTCGACGTGGCCACCATGGGCATCAAGCCGTCGGCGATGGTGCCAGGCGAGGCCACATTGGCAGCCGTGAGGGTTTGCGTGCTGGGCAGGCTCACCGCGCCGTTGCTGATGTTGACGCGATAGGTGGCGGTGTAGGGCGGCTCCAGGTTGAAGTTTGAGGAGGCGTAGAACTTCCCCTTGTTGGTGCCTATACCGTTGTCGTCGGCCACGGTGAGGGTTTCGATTTGGCTGGGCGAGCTGCTGTTTTTCAGCTGGATTTGGTCGCCTCTTCGCCATACGATGTCGGAGCCAACGAGTCCGGTCTTGGCGTTGGCTTCGCCTTGTTCGGTTTCGGCGGTGAAGCTGGTGCCTTGGCTGGGGTTTTCTTTCTTGCAGCCAGCCATGAGGCAGGCGGCCACGAGACCTGCAAAAATCAATGCGTGTTGAAGTTTCCTCATTGTTTCGTGTGATTTAGTTGGGTGAGTTTACGGGAACTCGAATTGTTCTGACCTGTCGACGCCTTCGATGCCCTCTCGGGTGTAGTTGCCATGTTCGGTGGTTTCGGTTTCGCCTTCAAACGAGGCGCAGAGCACATCGGCCGGCTCGAATTGCAGTACCACCGAATGTAGCGGTTGGTAGGGCTTGTGTTTCCTAAAAGAGTCTTTGAGTTTCATTTTTCGTTTGATATTTTCGTGGTTTGCAAAGCTTGGAGTTGTTGAAAGGGGAAGGACGAGGGTGTGCATTTTTTCAGGCACACCCTCGTGCCCATATTGGAAATCTACATTAAGGGAGCACGGCGTTCTTTGAAAGTCGGACGCAGCACCCATGCAGACGCATTGTTTCGCCCGTTCCCACCTGTCCATTAATATTGGTGAAAGTCATAATACTTGCATTGTACCATTCGTTACTGGTGTTGTGTGTGGCAGACCAGTAGTGACCCATTGTTCCATATGAATCCATGATAGGATAACTATTCATCAAGTGCATCGATCCAACAGTGAAGTTATTATTCCACCAATAAGCACCAACATATTGGAACGAACGCTCGCCTGCTGCCGGCAGGAAAGCGGCGCCCCATTGCTGAAGCATGCTCCATTGTGCATCGGTCAAAGTGGAGAGATTGCCGATGACGTCGCCGTCATAATAATCGGGCAACAGCAGCACGCCAAAGACTCCCTTGTAAGTCACTTGCCTCCAACTACCCTTGGGGCAGAGCGTTGAGTTTCTGTTGAGCAGATAGCTCCACTCGCCAACGGTTAGGGTACGCCAGCCGTAGTTCACGGTGTTGCCGCCATTGCTGATGGCATTGTAGCCCCAGTCGGCTGTGGCAGGATTCCTTGAATCCAAATTATTTGTAGTCGTCTGACCCCAATTAGGATTTTGGTAAGCCAAGCACGCATTCGGGTAATAGCCACCAGCATACAATCCAAGATGATAAGGCATATAGAAACCATAGCCACCACCACGGTGGTCTATACCATTCATAGCCCATGCAAAGACATCGCGGGCGCCCGTGCTTTCGCTCGTGTACTGTCCGTTGTTGCCGATACGATCCCATTGGTTGGTAGCAAATCTCCATGTACTTCCATTATTGTATTGCAGGTTGCCCATCGAGAAGAACACCTTTTGCGAGGCGCTCACAGAATAGAGGCCTCTCAAGCCACCCGTAGGTGTTGGCACGAAACAGGCCGTAAGGTTGCGGTTGCCAGTCACATTAAAAGTATATGTTCTATAGTTGGAAACTATCGTGGTTCCTTCTTTCCAATAGGCAAAAGCGTATCCGGCATTGGGAGTGGCAGTCACGGTGCATAAGGCCCCACTTGGGTATGTTCCACTACCGCTCACAGCACCTCCATCCGTCGGGCTTGCCACGGCGGTAACGATGTAAGCACTTATAGGTTCAAGGACTTGTTCCAATTTCTTGATATGATTACGTTCCATAAATCCAGAACCAGGGTTGAAATCAGAAGGAGAAACCAGCTCAACGACCTTTGCATCGTCCTTATAGGCAGTCATGGTGAAACCAGAACCTAATGTCGCCGGAGGCACCATGATGATGAATTCTTGTTCCTCGGCGGTCAAGGTGGCATTGCAGGTCAGTTCGATGCTGTTACTGCCACCCGAGCCAGTGACATAGGCTGGGATGGGATTATCCGAAGTGCAGTCAGCTGCAAAGCTACCCCATAGCTTGTCAGCTGTGTTTTTGGAAGTGAGCACGATTTTGTTGATCTCTTGGCCGCTGCCCTTCATCGCGAAACAGATGCCGCCAAACACGTTCTTGAAGTTGAGCCTGTTGTTGCTGGAATAGGCCACCATGGGCATGGTGCCGTTGCCGAAAGTGCCTGTAGTGGTGATGGACTGCTGCTGAGGGATGGTGAAGGTGGCAGTGGTGCCGCTGATGCTTGCCTTGTCGTAGGGATAGGCGGCAGCATAGTCGGGCGAGCGGTCGAACGAGGTCGAGCCAGTATAGAACACGCCGTCTTGGCTGTCGATGCCTTCCACCACCTCGAAGGCGGCTTGATGGTTGTCGCTGTTCTGCACAAGGATTTGGTCGCCGCTCATCCATTTGATCTTGTCATAGTCAAGATAGGTCTTGGCGTTGGGGTCGCCCTTTTCGGTGCTGGCCTTGAAGCTGATGCCGTCGAGGTTGAGGTTGGGGTTGGTGTTGCCCGTGTTGTCTTCTTTTTTGCACGAGGCAAGCAGGCTCGTCGCAAGCAAGCCTATCATCATAAGTCTACTAATTTTCATTATTTTCATCGTTGTTGTTTTCGTTTGTTATGGTCATATTTGTTTTTTCATCGGCAGCGGGGAACGTCGGTTCTTCATCCGTTTCGGGCGCCAGGTCCAAGGCTTTCACCATCCAGTCGCCCACTTTATCGTGCAGGCTTTCCCTTTCTGAGAGTTCGGCCTTGACGTATTGGTCGACAGTCTGCAAATTGATGTCGTCGTCCCAATCCATGTTGTATTCTCTTCGTTCTTGGTAGTTCTTGACGATCGTGATGGCGGTCAGGGCGAACCACAGTGTGCCTATTGTCGCAAAGACGATTCTTTGTCTCTGCCGTTGTCGTCTCCTGTTCATCGTCTTAAAAGCCAAAAACGTCCCTTTTTACATCTTCGATGCTGATTCCAACAATTTCGGAGCCGCACAACACACCATGGCTCTCCAACGCAACAATCACGGCCTTGGGGCTTTCGTAAACACGCCTCGGGTTGAGGACTTTTTCGTGTAATGTCATCTAATTCCTTTGTATTTGCTTTGCCGGCTGACTCCCTGGGTCGGCGGATTCAACACAATATAACCGGAAAACACAAAGAAAAAGCGCGGGAATCTTTGTCCTATTGCTTATCCCGCTTGTCGAGGCTCTCGCATTGCCTATCATCCGAGGATAAGCAACACCGATGCCCACGCACTATATACATCTTGATATACCTCACGGTATACGCCATGTATATACTCACACATGGGCGTCGACTATTGCCTTACCGTGCGGATGATTTGAATTTGCGAGATTCGACAAGCCGCAGATAAGACGTAGTACAACGCCTTGTCATTTATGTTCTACACCCTACCCGTTTCCACTGCGGACATCGGATTGGATGAGGCTGCAAAATTAGACAAAATATTTGAAACTGGAGGCTTCAAGGAAAATAATTTCAAAAAAAACGAAAAAAATGACACCAAAAACAACCCCAAACGGCAAGTCATGGCTTTGGACTGTGCTCTTGCCGCTATTAGGCCGCACTCGCGACTCTTACCCTTTAGATTATGAACATGTCGGGCGAACAACAACGAGGCCGCCAAAACCCGATTCTTTTACTTATGCACAAACGGCACTTCGCACATTATTAATATCTCCTTCACGAAAGCCTGTTCGCTGGGACCAAAATGGCCGTCGGCACGCGAGAGGCGCGTCATCATGCGCGAGAAAAGGGTTTTCTTCGGCTTTGTCATGCGTTTCAAAGTCTCGTAAGCCTTCACCTGCAGCTCGTTTTTCGCTATCGGGACAAAACCCGTGGCCTCAAGGCCAATTTCCTGCAAACATGCCTTGAGCGTCTCCGTCTCGCCCTCGTGGGTTTGGAAGTCGGCATTCGCCAGGTTGTACAACACGCTGGCAATGGCCACCTTCTCTTCTTGCGTAAATTTTTCGTCCATAATGAGAAATTTTGTTGCAAAGAAACGATTTTTCCTATTTTTGCGCCAATAATCAACGAAAAAAAAGTTCACCATGAAGAAATTATCCTTCCTCATCCTGGCTATGGCAGCCACCTTTGCGCTGCAAGCCCAATGGGTCGACGACCCAGCCACCAACACCTTCATCGCCAACTGCGGCAACGACGACGGCGAAATCTACCTATCCACCTGCCCTGGCACGGGCGACACCTACGTGCAATGGGAAGGCTTCGGCACCAACGGTTGGTCGCCCACCCTGCAACGCCTCAACTTTGAAGGCGTTCCGCAATGGGGCGCCGACGGCATCCACATCGGAGCACATGAGTTTTCGTCCTACTCAGAAGGCGTCGCGATGGTAAGCACCGCCGATGGCGGCGTGGTGAGCTGCTTTGCCGACTACGAAGGCTACACCTACGCCGTGAAAATCAACCCCGATGGCTCCTTCGCTTGGGGCGAACAAGGCATCAGGCTCTTCGACGGACAAGGCTTCTCGCGTGCCGAGATAGCCGCTGGCGAAGAAGGAGGATGCTGGGCCTTAGGCTCCGACTATGAGCGTCTTTTCCTGCAATTCGTGGCCGACGACGGCACGATGGGGCCCACCATCACCATTTCCTCCAATTCCGGCATGAAATGCATGTTCGGACAGCTGACCATCAGCAAGGACAACAATGTCTTCGTCACCTATGAGCAGGTCGGCAACGGGTTCTATGCCGAAAAGTCGGTGCACGTGGTGGGCTACACCACCGATGGCGCCCAAATCGCCCCCGACGCGCTGCTGATGTCGACACAAACCTTCCAAACCACCTACATCCACCATGCCATTGCCGATGGCGCGGGCGGCGGCTATGCCTACATCTGGCACCCAGGCATCGACGAAGCCTTCAACGTCTACGTCTTCCATTTCGATGAAGTGGGCAATTCCACCATCAGCGACGTGAACGGCATTTCCGTGCATCCAACTGACCCTTCAAACTACTATCTTGACGCATACGCCACCTCCGACCCCGTGAGCCACGACCTCATCATCGTTTACGAACAAACCGATGCTGCAACGCAATCGCAGAGTAGTGTCTATATGAACCGCATCACACCGACGGGTGAGATACTTTGGGGCGACGGCATAAATGTTGCAGGTAACGTAGGAGTAAACTATTCCGACCTCTTTGTGGATGCCTTTGAAGACGGCAGCGGATTCATGGTAAGCTATACCGTTAACATGTCGGGGTTAAGCTCCGTTTTTGCCATTGGCTATGATATGCAAGGTGACCAGCTCTGGGCGAAGAATATCAGTATAGGGACATACAACAGGACGATGTGCGATAACAGCACGGGTTTCCACCTCGGGCAAAACATCGTGGCGTGGGTGAACGGCAGCAACGGTAATGTTTACGGACAGAATATCGGCACCGACGGCACGATGGGGCCAATTGAAATCCCAGAGCCTTGCCTTGCTCCGACCAATTTCGAAGGCTCTTATGTCTATAATAGTGAAGACCAAACCTTTGGCGCATTGCTGACCTGGGATGCACCCGAAACACAGCCTTTGTGGTACAACCTTTTCATCAGCCTGCCCGATGGAAACACAATTCATGCTTCCATTGACCCTACTGAGACCGAGTATTACCATGAATTGAACGTCAGTGCAACAATAACATACAGATTGACAGCCACCTACGAGCATTGCGAATCCGACTATGCCCTCACACCCGACGGCGAGGATTACGTCAGCATCAACGTGACCGGCATCGAAGAAAACCTGGACGACAAAATCGTGACCATCTTGAAAATCTTCAACGCCAACGGCCAAAGCCTGCAAGTGAAAGACCTGAATGAGCTGAACACGGGCATTTACATCCTGCAAGGCATGACCCAGAGCGGCAAACTCGTCACCCGCAAACTGGTCATTCACTCTAAACTCTAAACTAAAAAAACGGAACTGCTTTCGGCAGTTCCGTTTTTTGTGGGAACTGTTGGAGGGTCGGAGTGGTTAAGTTTACATTTTCCAGAAATACAAAGACATGATATTCAACGCAATATCATAAAATAACAATCTCTCTACAAGTTACTCTATCGAATGGCGTCGCAAATCAGGGGACTACTTGCGCCCCTACTCTATTCATATTACTTTTGCGCCCCAGTCCCCTAATACTGACTGCAAAATTAATAAAAAATCAACAACTAAACCCTACAGTATGATAGAGATTAAGTACAACACGAGGGTCTTCATCGACCCCAAAACAAAGCACATCAAAATTCGGGTGCGCTGGAACAAGAATGAAACCACTTTTTCACTAAGCTATCGTGCAGACCCTGAAAAATGGGATGGTAAAGCTCAAAGGCCACAGCCAGGTACAATGCACAAATTCAACGACCAAAATTGTAGCGCACGGATTATCGCCATTGCGATTGAAGAAGGGTTGGATCAAATCAAGGCCGCTTTCATGAAATGCGATATTGACTCTATAATGCCATCGAAAGAAACCCTAAAGTCAATGGTACGGAAAGAGCAACCTGAGAAAGAGCCTGTCAGACCGAGAAAGACCTTATCTGAGTTATACGAGGAATATCAAGAGTCAAAGCGTGATGATAGAAACCTGATGAAGACTTCCTGTTATAAATTCAATCAGGTCTGGAATCATTTGGTTGAGTGCCACCCGGATATTACACTGGAGGAACTCACCAAGGAAAAACTTCATAAATTGAAGAGTTGGTATATCCAAAATGGTTATAGCAATACCACAATTGCTAATAGGTTTAAATATCTGAAATCTTTCTTCATATGGTTGCAGTCTGAGGGATATGAGCTACGACCCGGAGTGTTCGCCTACAAGCCAAATCTAACCATTGTTTCAAAAACCGTCACCTTCTTGAAATACAATGAGTTGATGGATTTTTATAATTTCAAGTTCGCCGATGATGAAAAGAATCTTGAGTTGGTCAGAGATATGTTCTGCTTCATGGCCTTCACCTCATTAAGATACAGCGACTTGGAGAACCTGAAAAAGGCAAATGTGTTTGATGACCATATCGAGGTCTGCACAAAGAAAACTCATGACAAACTATCCATCCCGCTTACCATTCACGCCAAGGAAATCATCAACAAATACAAGGATGAGGATTATAAAAACGGCAAGATGTTCAGGGTGTATGCCAACCAGAAAATCAACGAGCTTTTGAAAGAGGCAGCGAAGAAAGTGGGGCTTGACAGAGAAGTCGTTTTAATCCATTACCAAGGCAATAGCAGGATCGAGGAAGTGAAGAAGTTCTATGAGATTATTGGTTGCCACGATGCCAGAAGAACTTTCGTCTGCTGCTCACTTGCCTTCGGAATACCGCCGACCGTTGTAATGAGTTGCACGGGGCATAGCACATACAATGCAATGAAACCATATATCGAGGTCGCCGACGAGACGCAGCGGTTAGAACTGGCAAAGTGGGACAAAGCCGATAATCAAAGCGACATTAGAAGCGACATAGCCCGAAAACTCGAAGGTGTTGACGAAGCTACATTAACTAAGGTGTTGGAACTACTGAAGTCAACTTGATGAAAAAGATAAAATATGGCGATACTGTGGCGGTAAGTCTTATTTTTTACCACTTACCGCCATGCTATCAACACCTTTTTGTGGCTTTTTTCCAAGCTTCCTGTGTCAAAACCACTACCGAATATTGTTCCTCTTTTATTGATGGCATAACTATCAGATTTCAAACATTTTTTCTGTGTCAAAAGTGCGGTGTTCCCCGTGTGAGACATAACCCAATTGGTTGGAGACGCACTTGGTGTTACCAATGATGCCGTCTATATTGCGATGTGAATGGCCATAGATCCAGTATTCAATCGGACTGTCAGCGATGAAGTCAAACAGTTCCACCGTGAAAGCTCCGTTGATAGTGCTTCCTTTGAACATCGAGTCGGTCAATAGGTATGAAGGGACATGATGGGTGGCCACGATGATGTGCTTTGCCTGGCTTTCTCCGACCGCCTTCTTCAGGAAATTGAAGCAGCGTTCATGTTCTTCGTTGAATCGGGTAAAATCCAGCCGTTTTCCACTTGCCATGATGCGGTAGAAGTCGGAAACGGAGCGTTCTGTCATGTAGGCATTTTGAATCGGTATCTTTGACCATAGGGTTGTGGCAATCAAGTCAATTTCGTTTGATAATGGTACTACAGCATTATAGCGGCAATGTACATTCTTTCTTATTTCCAAATCCCAACCATCGGTCATAGCATCGATGTCGTAATACTTGTAGAACTCATGGTTTCCGGGAACAACGATGACTTGCTGATAATTCTCTGATGCCCAGTCCCAAAATGGGTGGCTTGAATAGTTGTCGTCACCAAGATAACCGATGTCGCCAGCGAGTATCAGCACATCGCCCGTCACCTGCAAAGGATGGGATTTCAACCAAGAGCCGTTTTCGTGAAACTCCAGATGTAGGTCAGATGCGTATTGGATTTTCATTGCTCTTCTTCCCCTATAAACATTTCGTTCAACGCTGCCAGATACACTTCAATCTGCTCCCTATCAATCCTCAGAGCGTTCATCATCGCTGATATGGATTCATCGGTGTTCATCCGCTGACAGAATTCCTTTACCGTCTCCAAAATGGATTCAGGCACTGCAACGGGAGTCGTCTCGGTTCTTGCCGCAGTCAGCAGAAACACATCCCGGCGATGTTTCTTGATGTCGTCGCTGTTCACTTGGTTTCCTGCTTCTCTTTCGCTCAACAAGTTAAGGTATGCCCTTGTTTTCAGGCAAATCAGAGATTCCAATGAGGCCACACGGATTCCGCTTACTGTCTGGCTATTGTTTACCACAAACCAATAAAGGTCGTCGTCCAACACAATAGCCGACAGGCTGTATTGGTAATCTTCAAGCGGTATCGGCTCAATTCGGATATCCCTGGGTTCACCTAGGGCATCAGAATGTCTTGCCAAAAGTTCAATTTGGCTCGGATAACCGGGGTTACTCGGTTTTCTGAAACGGTAGAGGGCGTAAACGGGTTCGCCATCCTTGCGTTGCCGTTTCTCTATGGTGTAGCCTCCTTGATGTATGAATCCCCAAAAGGCTGAAACAAACTCCGTTGTCAATTGTTCCACGACCACGATCATGTCAATGTCATGGGTCACTCTAGGTTCGGTTCCGGCATCTTCCAAAACCACATTACAGGCCGTGCCGCCTATCACAATGTAATTTTCTGAATATGAACCTAATTCGGTTCTGAATCTGTCTAATCCTTCAACCATGTTTCTTCGATTATTCGTTCAACTTCCTTGTGTACTCTCGGGTCTTCGTTGTTCATCAAAGTCAATGCCAACGAAAGCCGATCCGCAAAACCTTGCTCTATGTTTATGGGCGGGTATTTCCAGATCTCTATTCTGAAAGCACCGTCCCAAGAATTGATTCTTTCAAAATTGTCTTCCTTTACGGCATCCGTCCGCTCGACTGCAATAAGTGTCCTTGTTGCTTCGGGGACTAACATGGAATAATGCGCCAAGGCATTGATGCCGCCTTGTGGATAAGCCACTTCGTTCTTTACACTGTCGCAATAAAAGCTCTTCTTCAATGGTGATTTCAACAATGGCAAGGCTTTTTCCCACAATGCTTTTCCTTTCAACTCAAAATGCAGCCGCCTCTCATGGTTGCCATCTGCAATTAAGGTGCATAATCCCAAATCCTGCAACACCTGTATAGCCAAAGTCAAGGTGACATATTTATATGGTATCACTTCGGCCAATTCCTTTGCGCTTCGGCCTTCCAAGCTCTTTGCTTGCAGGTGGTATAGCAGCACATATTGGGCCGGCGAGGTCAATTCTGTAGCTGTCTTTCTCTCATTACGGCTGTCCATCACCAAGCCTGGCAGGTATGCATATTTCCCCGAAACCACGAAAAAGACCTGTTTGTCCATCAGCCTCATCCGTTGGTTGTAGTCCAAGGCATCGAACCAAAAGGCGCATGGGAAGCCATTGTTGATAGAAACCATTTCAGCCATCTTTTTACAAGCCTTCGGGGTGTAGCGTCCCAATGGATATTTGGACTTTAACAGGATGAGAGTCTGTGCTATTGCTTCCAACCTGAAGAAGCGAAAACTCGACCGCATTTCCAAGGTGATCCCCTTCAGAGACTTGGCCTCAATCTCTTCCAATGAATAACTTATGTTCGCTATTACCAGTGTATTGCACATAGTTTATGTAGTATTTTATAAAACTCATAAAACGCTGCAAAAATAGAAAAAAACTGACAATAAAGAAGGAAAAACGAATGTTTTTTTGGGGATAGCTATCATACGGATTTATACTTACTTTTCTGACAAAGGATATTCCATCAGCATCTGTTTGGCCAAGGGAACATACCAGTCACGGACTTCATCGGCGGTCGGTGTGTGATTGCCGGGAAAATGGAACGACCTATTGTAATGCTCCAAAAAGAGCGGCTCAAAGTGGGCCAATGTGTCGCCTTCACCAAACAAGCCCCAGATACGGTCCTTGTAGCCAGGATTGCAGCTGTTGAACTGTATGCCCTCCAACTCGGCAAATTCCTCAATCAAGGCTTCATCAATGACGAACTCCTGGATGCCGTCCTTACGGGGAGATTTATACTCGTGCTTGCCAATGCGTTTTTTCAAGAATTCCGTCATCTGAAAGTGAGGATTCCCAAGCAAGGCCGGAATGCCTACCGTGGGAGCAATCATCTGGGCGTAAAATGATCCACAGCTGTTGCCAATCAAAAGGTCGGGCTTCTCACGGTCAATGAGTTCCCGTATGAACCCGATGGCTGCTTTCGGATGTCTCGGAATGTCGGGAGTGAGTACCTCTGCAAAACCATCAAACGCCTCTCGTAAAGCCATGGCTGGTACGCACTGACCGCTGGCAAAGAAACCGTGAAGGAACAATATCTTCTTCATCGTCTAATCCGTTTTTTTTATTCAGAACCACTTTCATTCAATTTGCGCTCTATCTTGTTTAGTGTGTCGAAGAACCGATAGGTAGCCACAGCGGGACCGAATAGCAACAAGCCAAAGGTGTTCCACCCAAACATATGCCACCAAGAAGTGTGTGGTCCTTCTATATTCAGCTCAATCGCTTTGTTTTTCAGCCCCTCTGCGATACGTGACATCCATACAAGTGTGTAAATAAACGCTGTAGGAATGCCAAAGAGATATGCCACCCAATATCGTTGTGTTTTGACTCCAAGGATTTCATCTAACTCATCCTGCAACCCACCGAGAGGCATGTAGCAGAGGAAGAATAACCCAAAGGTGCAAAAGTCGATGCATCCAAGCAAAAAACCTGGTCTATTGGTGTGTTGGTATCTCATTTGTTATGCCAATCTTATTACGTCCTTTCTTGTATTGAGGCGGTAAAAATAAGGAAAAATTGAATCTCTGTTCTGTAAGATTTTGCGGTCAATCCTCATTAGCATTATTTATATATGGTGTTAGAAATCCTCCGTCCCATATCCTCTGAAAGCCTTATAATTGAAATACAACAATTTACACAATCAGACACCAATGTTTTGCAGGTTTATGAAGAATAATCCAGCGATAAAAACAACGGGGCATCACTTGGAATCGTGTACTTATGACTATGCATGATTACATCTGATTTAGCCAGTCTGAACAACATATAGGAGCCAATACCCCACGAAAAGAACGAAAAATCGGGGTTGGCTCCTCTTTTTTTTGCTCGTTTTTTCAGGTCTTCCAATATTCCTTAAAAGCCTTATATATAAAGAATTACATTATTATTTACTAACCATTAAAAGAAAGGAAAACTATGATTAAATTTTTGAAGATTACGGGCGAAATTATCTTTATCGTCCTGGGTGGAATTGAATTGATAGAAACCATCCGAAACATGAAGAAAGAAAAACAAACACGAACCACCTAAACCTATTGAGCTATGACAAAATTCGAAAAAGGTGGCGATATCTTTATTTTGGTGCTGGAGACAATCGTTGTGATTGCCAAGAACAGCAAGAAACTACGAAAGCTCATCACCAAGAAAGCATCGAAACTAACGAAATAACAACAAACTAAATCAACACATTATGAACAACGAAATCATTACGGATGAGGTTATCACAGAACAACCGCATCCAAATTTTATCGAGAGCAATACCCAGGAAATAACTCTTGGGGAAATTGCAGACAAATGTATCGTACCGACATTCAGTGACAACAGCCTTACCATTAGCCATCAAGACTTTTGCATGGCCACCTATAAGGCAGCTGAAGATATTTTCGGACAACTTACACCTATCGAATGCCGGGTATCACATCCCATCAATGGAAGGATCCCGACAGCATTACACAAGAAGGCAACTGAGCTGACTGACGAAGAAAAGACCATCTACTACCAACGACTTGCATGGATCGCTAAGGTCAGCTCTTGTACCAGAAACATCGACGGGCAGGAAATCCACCTCACTATCGGGGGAGTCCGTGCCTATTCGGAAGACAAACTTTACAACCGCCCATCCGCATTGAAGTTTAAAATCTTTGTTGGATGGCAAGTACGTGTTTGCAGCAACCTTATGCTCCAAACAGACGGATTTTCAGGAACCATCGACTGCATGACAAGTGCCGACATAAACCAGAAAGCTCTTGAACTTTTCAGCAGATTCAACCCTGAGAAAGACAACAATCTGAATGCCTTGGCCCAATTACAGGACACCAGGCTGACAGAAGACCAGTTCTGCCACATTATCGGAAGAATGAGACTATTACAAGCCCTTCCCGTGGCACAACAACGAGAGATTCCCCAGTTTTTGCTGGGAGATCAAGTAATCAACGAAGCAACGAGACAATATGTCGTCAATCCCAATTTCGGAAGAAAGAAATCTGGAGACGACGGCATATCCACATTCGATTTGATGCAACTTTTGAACGAAGCCGTGAAGTCGAGCTATATCGACAAATGGCTTGAACGAAATGCCAATTGCACCGAATTTGCTACTGGAATCAGAAAAGCCCTTAGACATCAAGACACGGAAGGCTACGACTGGTTCCTCAATTGAACTGAAGAGAAATCTATCAGTAGGGGCTTTTTTTGCCCTTTTTACCATGGAGACACACATTATCAAAGTATTCAAAAGAGATTTTGTGTGCCTCCATTTTTCATGCAATCAAAACTACATCAATAACTTAAAACTATACAAAAATGGAAGAATTACTTAAATCGCTGATCTACATTCAGCAAAACCTGAACGCTCCCAAGAGCCAATTCAACAATTTCGGCAAATTCAATTATCGCTCACTCGAAGACATTGAAGCCGCCATCAAACCATTACTTGCAGAACAACACTGTGGAATCCGATTCTCAGACGAGGTGGTTGACCATTGCGGTCGTACCTTCCTCCGTACAACCCTGACCTTTTTCAATGAGAAAGGCCAATCCCTATCTACCACAGCGGAAGCAGAACACGCCGCTGAGAAAACAGGTATGGATGCTGCCCAGATAACGGGAGCAGCCAGTTCATACGCCAGAAAATACGCCATGAACGCAATGTTTGCAATTGATGACAACAAAGATGCAGACACGGACGAGTTTCACCAGCAGACCACACAGGAGAAGCCCAAACGGACTTACTCCAGAAAGACCACAGCCGCCCAACCTGCCGACAAGTATGCAGGAATCAAGGCGGCATTACAGTCAACCACATCAACAGCCGCCTTGCTCACTCTTTACAACCAACATAGAAATGAGGTTGAAGGAAACCCGGAGATTAAGGCCATGTTTACTTCACGGAAACAGGAACTCCAAAAAGCAGCTTAAACCATGGCGACAAAACGAATTGAACTGGTTGATTCGGGAGTCAATTTCAATCCCGAAAACCATACCTACGAATTGAACGGAACTTATCTTTCAGGAATTACGGAACTCATTCAAAGACAGCTATTTCCGAATGAATACGCTAACATTCCCAAGGCGATTCTTCAACAAGCAGCAGCCTATGGGACCTCAGTGCATCAATCATGTGAGGACTTCGATTCTCAGTGGATAAATGACGGAACCCAAGAAGTTCAAGATTACATTGAACTTTGTACGACACACAATCTGACCCACGAGGCAAGTGAATACACGGTAACGGATTTCACCAACTATGCCTCAAACATCGACAAGGTTTTCAGAATCTCGGACAGCACTTTCGATTTGGCCGATCTCAAGACCTATGGAAAGATGACACCTGAAAAACTGGAGAAGGCACGGTGGCAATTGTCCATTTATGCCTATCTATTCGAACTTCAGAACAAGAAAGCGAAGGCAAGGGAACTCTACATTCTCCACATTCGCAACAAGCAAAAGAAAGACGGCACTTTCGACCACATATCCGCACTCATCCCGGTCAAGCGAATCCCGTCCGAAATCTGCAAGGAGCTATTGGAAACCGACCTCAGAGGAGAGCAATTCCAAAGCCCATACGTTATCCCACAGGAAATCAGCACCCAAGAGCAACACATTCGAGAGCTGATTCTGACAAAAGAGGCCGTAGAGGAAGAACTTAACGGCATCAAATCGCAAATCCTCACCGAAATGGAGACCAGAAACGTGAAGACCTGGATCACCGACGGAGGAATACGACTCACGAGAAAACTACCTACAACCAGGACTAGCCTCAACCTCACATTGCTGAAGGAAGAGCATCCTGAGATTGACTACGACAAGTACATGAGAGAATCACAAGTTTCGGGAAGCTTAACCATTGCTATCTGACACACCATTCGGGCTTAACGCTCTGAATACCATCGAAGAGAGGGGTATCAACAAAACGATACTCCTCTTTTTTTATGTCTAAAAGGAAACAACAACAAATTCAAAATCAACAAACTATGTTATGCTATAATTTCAAAGACTATGCCGGATTCAAGGAAAGATTCGGATTGGTCGAACACGGAAATGGCGAGAAATCGAGAAAAAACAAGATCCTTCTTGCCTACATCAAGCAACCCTCACTATTCAAGCAAGCAAGTGAGACAGGCGATTACTCACTTATCAATATCGCCTCAATGTCAGAACTGAAACAGACCATACTTGAAAGGGTACAACAATCAGGATGTGATGACGAGAACCTTCAACACAAGGTGCGACTCATCAACTACACTTTCTACTCCAGCAAGTACGAAAGCGACGAATTTAACGGAGTATGCCAAGACGGTGATGTCAAATGTTGCAGATATAAGAATAGCAACAACGGCAGAACCTACAAAATGAAAGCAGGGAAATTCCTTCAGGCCTTGATACTGGAAACGGAATTCGGAAAGACTTTACCAGAACAGGTACTCGTTTATCTCATGGAGGAATTTGCCACGGATTTCCAAAGCTATTCCTCATCGACGCTTATTGAATATAAGCTTTTCGTGAACAAGGATTTTTCACGGATTTACTCCTCTTACCATTGCCCTGGAGACTTTGGATCATGCATGGTTGACAGAAGACATCACTATTTCTATGAAAACGCCATTGATGCTTCAGCAGCCTATTTGGAAAACAAGGACGGCAACGTGGTGGCAAGATGCATCGTCTACAACAAGGTTTGCGACGAGACCGGAAAGATTTGGAGACTTGCGGAAAGACAGTATTCCAGCGGCTCTGATGCCAAACTTAAGAGAGCGTTGATAGATGCTCTTATTCGTGAAAAACTCATTGACGGCTATAAAACCGTCGGAGCAGGTTGCGGTGATGCGACCAGTTATGAGGATATCAACGGGAACTCCCTTTCGGGAAAGAAGTTCCGTCTAGAGTGTGATTTGGATTGCGATGACACTCTTTCATATCAGGATTCATTCAAATGGTACGACATGGACAAGAGAATCGCATACAACTATCCTGAAGATGGAGCCGATTATGGTCTGGACACCACAGATTTGAATCTATATGGAGACTGCGATGACGACGACGATGACGACGAACCGCAAGAATATGACAGCTACCACCAAAGAAATGCTTGGGAAGTATGTACCGTATGGGTGCATGGACAACGAGAGAGCTGCGATATTAACGACCTCGATGACTTCTACGAAATCAACGGGACCTACTACCACGAGGATGATGTGAGCCATTGCGACAAGTGCGGGGACTACTACCTTCCCGCCAACGGAAAGTATTCACAAATCACGGACGGGAACTATTGCTGTGAGGAATGCCGGAAAGAGGCTGAGCAAATCTACATTCAGCAAAACTGGTATTACAGCGACTACGACAAGACCTATTTCGAGGACAGGAAAGACCTTACCACCTACCTGCATTGGGACTGGAATGTGGTCAATTATGAAGTCAAGACCATCAGCAGACACTCACTCGACAATTATTCCGACCAATTCCATCTTTACGAGGGAGTCTACTACGACAGGCTCAATCCACAAACGGGACTGCCTTACTATGCTGAGGAAAACGAAATCCTACAATCAGCCTAAACACGAATTATTAACCTGGGGGAACTTGCTGGATGAAGAATCTGGCACTTTCCCCTATAACACATTAAGAACTATGAAATTACTAAAGGAATTATTCAAGATCTACTCACCTTCTGGCAATGAAAAGAAGATGAGGAAATTCATCAAGTGGTGGGTCAGGAACAACATACCCAAAGCCACCATAAAGACTGACCAAACAGGCAACATCTATGTGACGAAAGGCGAATCCGAGACCTATCCTTGCCTTTCTGCCCACATCGATCAAGTCCAAAAAACCCACAGCAAGGACTTTGAAGCCATCGAGACCAAGGATTACATTTTTGGTTTCTCACGTAAGAACAAGCGCCAAGAGGGACTTGGAGCTGACGATAAGGTAGGCATATGGGTAAATCTCAGGTGCCTCCAGAAATTTGATCACATTAAGGCCGTGTTTTTTGTGTCAGAAGAAACAGGCTGTCAAGGAAGTGGCCAATGTGAAATGAGCTTTTTCGATGATTGCAGGTTCGTCATCCAATGTGACAGACGGAATGGAAACGACCTGATTACGACTATTGGCGGGTGGACAAATCTATGTTCTCCCGAATTTGTGAAAGCCATACAACCGGAACTGTTTGGCTACAAGGAAGAGTGTGGCCTTATTACGGATGTAGGGGAACTCAAGGAACGAGGCCTTAAAGTATCGGCCATCAATCTCAGTTGTGGATATTACGAGCCACACACCGACAGAGAGTTCATTATCAAGGAAGAAGTGCTGAACTGCTTGAAATTTGTTGAGCATATCATCAGCACCTGCACCGATGTCTATCCCCACGAAGACGACGACTGTTTTTTTGGAAGAAACGGATGGGACGACTCATGGGAAGAAGAATATGAGGAGGCCTATCAAAGCATCGAATGTAATTTACTCAACCATCCTAGCCTGACCACAGAACAGATATTGAACGCTTACAAGGGCTACTTTTTCTCACTGAAGGAAGGGGACCTGAGACAAATTATCGAGGAAGTCAAGAACATCAACTTTATCGATGACGACAATGACACTGGAATGCGATTGCTCCCAAATCACGAAAGTGGAATGGGAAAAGAAAATGAAAGGATCGAGGCCGCTATCCTATAAGTGGCTTATCGACAGAATCAAGAAGCACCTGCCCGAACTCTATTACGGTTTGGGTCTGGAATACTACAACCCATACGAGAAGCAGTGCCGGGTGAACAAAAGATATTACATACTGGTTCACTCGGCCACAGAGTACTTTATCTTAAAACAATAAACCTATGGCAACAAGAAAAATGACATTAAAGTATTGGAACTCATTGCCAAAGGGTTCCAAGGAAAGAGCATTATGCCATGTATTCCCAATCAACAGATGCATTGTAGATATGCTATTAGATGAAGACCCCAATCCTAAACAATCTCCTTTTTGGGGATTGGTGTGGAAAAAAGTGAGGATTCCCGAAAAAGAATCCTATTACAAGACAGTGATAAACAAAACAACCTTTATACCTTAATACAATGAAAACCAATATTAACACGGAGCTATTCAAGAAATATGCACCAAAACACAAACTGGAGATAATCGAATCCCTGACACAAGAAGAACTCTTGGCCATCACACCGAAAACTGTCACAAGGATAGTCAAGGAAACTGGCGAAGGCAAGAAAGGCTCGCCCAACAAATACCTCAAAATCAGATTGAGCCTAAGACAAGGCAACAACTGGAACTCGACATTTGACGGAGTTGGAGTTCACAGCAAGAGGCTTTATGTGAGCCTGTATGTGCAAATGGACTCGACCGACACTGAGAACACCGAATACTACTCCACGTTTTTTGCTCGTGGAGAACGGTACAGAGGGACGTGCCATGAATCGGATAGATACGGCAATCCAAACTATCACTATTTCTTCTATGACGACGAGGACAGGGCAAATTGTATAAAAAGCATCCTTCTCGAATACGTCTACACCAAGTATCACGACAAACTGAATTGAACCATGGAACAACTGGAAGAATTTGACTATGGAATCGCCGAGTATATTTGGAAGATTCTGAAGACGCAACAAACGATAGTCTGGAGTTGGGGAGTTGATCCTGACTCAGTAAAGACCATCAAGAACGGAACCCAATTTCATGTCCAAGGTTTTCTGATGAAGGGAACCGTGAAAATAACCTACGACGAAGGCATGGATCTATTCGACATAGAGTTTCTACCAGACGACGACAAGCCGAGGAAAGCAATCTTAGGCTTATATCTTGATCAACTCGTTTCTGAGATAGACGAGCATGTCGAGCATTGCGAGAACTACGAACAACGGATAAACGAGGAATATGGCATTATCGTAATTCCTTGATTTCGTAATAAGGGGGAATTTGTGAGAAAACGGATTATACCAAAATCTGAACTTTCACCTATTCTCCCTTTTCACATTACATACGAGAAGTTTTGTGTTCAACCCGTTTTGTGTTCATTTAATTGAGCATAGGCCGGGTAGGACACTTGTTTTTGTAATCACATAACTCAAAGAATTATATGGAAAAGAAAGCAGTGATTTATAGCAGGGTATCGTCGACCGGGGACAGACAAGACACTTCCCGCCAGATTAGAGACCTTGAGATATTAGCTAATCAACGAAATCTGAAAATTGAGAAAACCTACGAGGAGCATATATCCGGGGCAAAAAAGACACAGGATAGACCAGTCCTGAAAGAATGCCTCGACTATTGCTTCACCAACAACATCGACATCCTCCTAATCTCTGAATTAAGCCGTTTGGGAAGAAATGTTGATGATGTACTGGCAAACGTAAGGCTCTGTAAGGAAAAGCACCTTAACGTGTATTTCCAAAAAGAGCAACTATCCATCTTCAACTCCGACGGTAAAGAGCATCCCTTCCTGACCATCTTCATCGCTGTTCTTGGGACTTGTGCTGAAATGGAACGTGAGAACATCAAATTCCGACTCAACTCAGGGAAAGCAAAATTCATAGCAGATGGAGGTAAGGTCGGACGAAAGGAAGGCTATAAGAAACCAGACGAGAAGCTACAAGAAGAGTATGCAGGAGTAATCAAGATGCTCCGGAAAGGCTACCCGATACGAATGATAGCCAAATCCGAGGGTGTGGGAATATCTACTGTTATGAGAATCAAGAAGAAATTCATAGATAGCTTAAAATGAAAGGAGGAACAACCATGATTAGCATTTTGGAACACATCAAGACAGCATTTCAGAAATTTATCAAAGACATTATCATCTACTAACAAGAAAGGAGACAATACAATGGAACCGAACTACCTAATCATGCTCGACTATTGTACCGGGCAAATCATCAAAATCAAGCTCACGGAAGAAGAAAAATCCAAGAGTGAAACATACGAGGATTTCGAGGGTTTCATGCGGACCGAATTGCAGGACAAATACCAGTTCAGGACCAAGGATGTCTGCTGGATGACCGCCGAAACCCTCGATGAAAGAACGTATAACATCTAAAAAATAGAAAGGAGAAATGAATTATGCCAAACTGGGCTTCAACCTCTTATGTGTTTAAAGGTGCCGACGATAAGCAAGCGAAAGACCTTTATGAAAAAAACGACAGCCTCTCAAAAATGACCGAACCACTTGTACCTAATGGCTTTGGTAAACTATGGATGGGCTGCTTGGTTAACTTACTCGGCGGTGACTGGAATAAAGTGTACTGCCGTGGAGAAATAATCGACTACAACCTTACCGATGACCATGTGAGTATAGAATGTGAAACTGCTTGGGGTGAAATGCCAGAGTTTAGACACTTCATAGAGCAGCAATATCCAGGATCCAAAATCTTCTATCAAGTGGAGGAATGTGGGAATTGCGTTTATGCCACAAACGATGCCGAAGGAGAGTATTTCAAAGACCGATACTGCCTCGACTCTTATGATGGGCTTGAATACTTTGAAACCATCGAGGAAGCGGCAGAGTACATCGGGGAAAGAATAGGCAAAGAATTACTACTAGACTTTGCCAAAATAGAGAGCGCCATTGATGACTATATGGAAGAACACGACAATTCAGATGAGAGTTGGATGAGCTTCCATAGATTTGAAGTGCTTGATGATTGACGGCAAAGGAGAACGGACTGAAAAAGTCCGTTTTCTTTTTTTATATTTGCATCCGTAAGGGATGTGTTTCGTATAATCGTAACGACCTTGGCGAACTTCTCAAATACTGATGTATAATTTTGGTATAGGCATGAAGGAAACACATCCCTTTTCTGTCAATGTATTGTTTTTATTGGAACTGCCAAAATGGATTGCCGTAACACAATTGACACCGATCGAAGGGGCGCAAAAGGCTAAATTGAAGGAAAAAATCTATTAATTGTATTTGTTTGTCGTAAAAATCTCTATTTTTGCAACTGAATCCAAGGGAGAAATCTTGGGTTCAGAAGGCAATCGTGCTTATATCGAAGTTTGCGAATTCTGGAAAAATTGGTGAAGAGATATAGGATACGAGGAAGCCAGCCTATATTGTATTTTCAGTTTATTCTGCATATACAATTCAGGCTAGGTGGACAGTATCTATTTTCCTTCACAAGGTATTCCAGAGCCTGCAAACTTGAAACTAGGTATGGTGAGTTTCCTAGCCTTCTTTCATGTGTTTTGCCGAATCAAGGGAGACTATAGGCGTGTTGGAAAAAAATGACAAGATGGTTTGGGGTGTTATCATAGCTCTGGCTTTTATGTGCTTGCTGCTATTCTCGCTAATTCGAATGAAGCAAGGCGCAGAACCCTCTTTGTTGAGTTGGCTGATGGCTCTTATTATGACAGCAGGTTTCTCCATAGAGATTAATAGTCTGATTTCACGATTTGACGAATACTCTAACGATGATGATTATGTCGCTTCGGTATATGCTTGCCTTGAAGCCTGTTTGCCATATGATTTGAATGATCATCATCTGTCATACGAAGAGGCACATTTGGCAGCCGTTGCATTGAAAACGAAGATGCCAACCATGTCGAAATATATCCAGGTGGCGGAACTTGAAGGGAAAACGCCAGAGGTCATTGCTGACACTCTTAGAGAGGTGAAAAAGAAAGCCGCCTGTCGAAAAATATGGAATACGATAGGATGGATGGTTTTGACATTGGTGGCTGGGACTGCGATACTCTCATTGAGCATGGGCAAAGGAAGCGTGAAAACAGTCAAGAAAACCTCTTCCACTTCACCAAGTTGGAAAAATGACATTGATTTCTAATTTAACTTTATTGATATGGCAAATCACTTATTTATCGGATTAGGCGGCACAGGAGGATCTATCCTTTGTGCATTACGCAAAAGAATGTATGAGGAGTTCGGCAGCAACGACCCGGCAGGAGGTGCCTATGTCGAATATCTCTATGTTGATTCAAGCCCTGCTGATTTGAACGACCGTTTAAAGTGGAAGACAACAGGTGCTTCTGTTCATTTGGATGATGTCCAAAAAGTGAATATACATGGAGTTGGCTCCGATGTGTTGGCTAACTTAAATCAGTATTCGGGCATCAAGAGTTTTATCAATCCGGAAGACAGAAAACTTTGCGACGATCTTGGTTCTCTCATAAGTGACGGTATTGGTGGGCAACGTCGTCGTCTTGGGCGTTTGCTTTTTGCCAACAACATAGGAGGCCCGCAGAGTTTTGTTACCCGACTGAAAGAGCGCGTACAGTTCCTTCAGAACAAACATGGTGACACCCAGGTGACATTCCATATTTGTGCAGGTCTTGCAGGTGGTACAGGGTCAGGCTCCATTATCGATACTATTGCCCAAATCAGGAAAGAATATGTACCTCGTCCGGGTATGGCTGACCAATACCGCATAGAACTCTATCTCTATATACCTGAAATGGTTGTTGTCAACCCTGCACATGACAAAGGGTTTTATCAAGCCAATGGATATGCGGCTCTTCAGGAGCTGAATGCACTGTCTGTTGGCGTGTATCGTCCTACCGATGTGACAGGTGCAAAAGATGAAATGGGTGAACCGAGAAGACTGCTGGAGAATTGCGATGCCTTCGAAAGTGCATATATCTTCACTAATGTCAATGAAAGAGGAAAACAACTGAAGATTCATGACGAATTGCCCGCAGCTGTCGCCGATTTCCTTTTCCAGAAGGCAATTGCATCAGAACAGATTGGTACTGGAAAGTTAAACAGACTCTCCAAATGCGAAAATGTGGGTACTACACCAGAACGTGATGGAGCAGGCAACCCCGTACATTCCCGTCGTTTTATGACTTTTGGAATCAAGCGTGTGGAATATCCTGAGAATGAAATAAAGGAATATGTCGCCTACAATTTCGCAGCCCAGGCAGTCAATCAGTTCCATTACAACAAATGGGTTGATGGCGTGGGATTTGATGTGGTTTCAGAAAATGAAATCGGAACAGGGCTGAGAAGTGAAATCCTTGAAAAGAAAAACCTTGAAAACCTATTGCTCTCCGACAGTATTCTGACATTGGCTAAACCCGTTGACAGCAGCATAAAAGGCACGGAAAAATGGAAAGAAATCAGTGTTGCATGGCGTGAGTGGATTTCATTCTTCATAGAGACAACTATGGAAGAGGACGACAAACAACAATGGATTTCTGTTTTGCATCGCAAAGTGGCTAACCAGTATGATGTTGCATATCGTGGCCTTGGCGTAAGGGCATTTTATGATGCAAACAGACGTGACATTGCCAGCCATGCTTCGTTCATCCGTCGTAATATTGAGCGTGTTCTTTTCACAGAGTGGGAGTCGGGGCAGAAATCCATTCTTGAAGTCCAGAGGTATATTTCTTTACTGAGCCAGAATTGTGAGGAACGTATTCTCAAATTCAAAGAGAACATTTCCAAGGCAAACGAATTGGTTGAAGGGCAATTGAACGAAAACACTAAGGAATGTTTAAGGGAATGGAACAACATTGGCTGGCTCAAGGATGCCATCAATCATGCTTCAGAAAAAGTGCTGCGAAAATACGGCGAGGCGTTAGCCAATCAATACGAATACAAAACCAAGGCTGAAGGTTACAGATTTGCATGTGAGCTTATGGCTGCTGTTATCAATGAGCTTTCCGCTCTGAAGTCAAGCGTTGATTTGTTTGCAGATGAATTGCTTCAAATGACCGATATGGTGAAAAAGAAGGCTGAATCAAAATGTCAGCTGGAAGAATCCGTTTCTGATGTCAAGATTGTCAAGAAGTACAATCCTGCCTTAGTCAGAACAACAACCAAACAATTCGTAGTCAACAAAGAAAAGCAACGCGAAAATGCAAATGAAATCAGGCACGAACTGGTAGCATTACTTGGTGATGATGTTCATTCTTTTGGCAAGATGTACGATGCCATAGGCGATCTAAATACGTTTGAAGACATAATGTTACGCGTGTGCATCAAAAACGGGAATGCTCTTATGGACGAATTGGCGAAGAATGATTCTATGCAAAAGATGACCCATGTCAATGTTCTGGAGAAGATTAAATCTGAATACAACACCAATGAAAAACTGGAGGCTTTTGTTCGCGAACTGTATAATAGTTCTCAATGTTTCCTCCAGTTCGATGCTTCAGAAATGTCGGGCGATAAGGCAGGGGCAGGCATGGATCGTATGGTTCAGTTGTGTTTGCCAAAATATGATGACCCCACAAACTTCAGGCAGAAATTCATTGACACATTCAAGAGCGTTTGCGTAGGTTTTCAATTTAGTGTGAATGAAGATGTCAGCGACAATTATAAGGACAATCAAATTGTTGTCATTTCGGCTGCAAGTGGTTTCCCGTTACGTTTTGTCGCCAATGTGGATTGCTTAAGAGGAAAATATGAAGAAAAGTTGAAAGAGAAGAATCACGAAAAACTGAATAAAATGGTTCTTCATACCGAAAGCTTGAAATCGTGGCCGTCATTATACAACAAAAAGACACAGGAACTTATTGCAGATTTGAGGCCGTATATCATCAAAGCATTTGCAATGGGCTTGGTAACGAATAGGGAAAACCCAGATACGGGAGAACATTATTTGGCTCTTGCCATTCCTGATGAATATGGCTTCAATAGCTATGTCCGTTTGGGCAAGGATGCAGTACAAGCGTTGAACGAGTTGTCAGGCAATGAAAAGAATGCTGATGCTTTGGCAAAAGCAGTTGACGAAAAATTAGCGGCAGAGTATGTCCATAACGAATCAAAGCGTGAGTTGAAGAAGAAAATCGTTGATTTCATCAATAGTGTTGTTTTACCACTCTTCAACGGAAATGACCAAAACCGTGAGTATCAGCAATTCCTTCAGTCGGCACGGTCCATTATCGAAAATGAACTTAAAGAACAATAAGCATGGAAAAGAGAATAGGCGTATGCAATAATCCAGATTGTGATCTCTGCCTTAACAGGGAACATCAAGAAATCGAATTTGGAGAGGAATTCATTTGCCGTGAATGTGGCAAACCTCTGAAAGAATTTGAAGAAAAGAGAAAGAAAAAATCGGGGAACAAACTTCCTCTCATCATTGGCTTAGCCATAATCCTCATTGGCGGTTTAGTGGCAATTCTTACTTTTGGTAACAAATCAGAGGGGACTCCGTTAGAAGAACCAATCTTGATTGGTAGCGATACTATTGCAACCGAGGTTGTGGAAGAGCCTACCGCTGAAGACACTTTGGTAGTTGAAACCCAAGAACAGCCGCAGACCGAAATTGAACAACCGCAAAAAAAGCCAGTCAAACCACAAACCTCCAAGATTGATTTGGGCTTTGCCACCTATGAGCCTCTTGAAGGTGCATCTGGCATCAAAGATGGTAAGCCACATGGCAACGGCATCATGCGTTTCAAGAGTCGTCAAACGATTCCTGGCACAGAGGATTGTGTGGCTGAGCCTGGCGAATGGGTAAACGGTGCTTGGCGTGATGGCAAAATCAACATGGGCACATGGTATCGTAATGACGGCAATCAGGTGATTGTCAAACTTGGACAGCGTTATAATAAATGATGCTCTAACTTATGCCAAGGTTGTTCAATAGGGTGATCTGTGCTTTCATCTTCTGCATGGCGTTTCAGTCGGTAGCGATGTCGGCAAACTGTTTCACGACACATCGTTTGCAACGGATGGCTGAATCGTTGCCTGAAGTTGGCTTTGCCATACTTGATCATGGTATTCATAACGGGTTTTCCTTTGCGGGACATCCTTTGACCATCCGCGTCAATGAATGGGGTGAAGTGGAACACATCGGCTATAGGCTTTTCGACAGTCTTACCAAGTCATGTTATCCTCAAGTGGCCTGTGATTTTGTGGAAAGGTATTTTCTGGAATTGGATTTAGACAAAGAAACTGATCGCAATCTGCGTATGGGAATTGACAAAGTAATTGTAGAAGATGGCTCGTTGGACAATCTTGATCTGCTTCCGTCTGGTGATTTGGTCAATGTTTCTATGGTTGAGATGCGTCGCTATCGCGTGTCCTGGCATCTTGACAATCGTTGTCTCTTGTCATTGGTTTTTGACATGGATTATCAATTGTTGTCAGGATGCAATTCCATGGAGTTGGAATACAACTATTTGCGTTCCTTGAATAGGATGAAAGCTAATATACAATGGCTAGAAAACGATTTTATTTCCGATACCACAGAGGAATATGCTATTTTTGATGGTGGCCATTATTTGAGCGAGTCCATCCGAGGCGACCGATACTATCAGAGGGATTCAATTGATGGATGGCGGCTGGTGTGCAATACCGAGAAACCCTATTGGAGTGCGGCCAACCTAATGCTTACACCTATTGATTTGGGTGATTATCAGCTGAATTGCCAACTCGACATGTACGGCTATCGTGACACGACATTTTGTATTGATTTGGCAACTTGGGTTGCCCAAACGCTTTCCGAAGAATGTCAGATGTATTTTGGTATCAAGTCGCGAACACCGAAAACTATCCGAGGCACATTGTTTTGCCCGAACAAGACAGCAGGTTATTGCCACATGATGAGTGTGGAAATTCCCATTGCTTCTTTTGATGAAGGCAAAGGTGTTGTAAAAGGAAGATTGTTCACCTATGTCCCATTGCATAATATTGATGAAGGCTATTTTGATTTGGACTACATTAAACCTAAAAACAAGAAGTAATTACTAATAAACCATTGAATATGAAAAAGATAGTATTGTTATTTGTCCTTGTGCTACCTATTGCAGCAGTATTAAAGGCACAAGAAGAAACATCGTCAAAAGACAGAATTACGCAGGTGTTGCAATCGGAAGAGAACTTCCTTTATGCCGACCAAACCTGTGCAACGGTTGAGCAAGCCTTGCAACGTGCACAGGACATTTTGATGCGAGAGGTTGAAGCCTACATACAGCAAAGCGGAGAAGATGGTGAAGTGGTCAAAGGTGCTGTGACGGAACAGATGGTTACAGTCACTGTACAACGAGGTGACAAGTACAGGGCTTTTGTTTATATCAGTAAAGCAGAACTTGGTGCTCCGCATCAAGAAATGCCAACCGAAAAGATTTCCGTAGTTGAACAAACCGATATCACGGAAGTCGTAGCTGATACGACACAAAAAACTATGGCGGTTGAAACAGAGGAGGAGAGTGGCATACTCGAACAAATTGCATCTATGACTTCACGATTGCAAGTGTATGACTATATCAATGAATTGAAAAAGGATGGAGAAAACATCACGTTTTATGAGCATCCCAACACGGAAGAACAAGACAACATGTATCTTATCCTTTATAAGCGCGGCGGAAAGATAGAGGCAATTTTGACCCCAATTGACAGCCAAGGGATTCGTCATAATCTGGCCACAGGCCAACCCGATTCGAAAAGCAACCATCCAGCCACTTCAGTGAATGGATTTATTTATGAACAATAAAAAGACAAATACGATGAAAAGAGTTTATTTTCTGATAGTTGGAATATTGTTGGTTTCCATATCTTTATCGGCACAAACAGTGCATGTGAAGCTGAAACCTGATGCAAGTTATGACCATCCCAAAGTGGTTGCCATTATGGAAAACAACCTTTCGCGGGTGCTGACTGAGGTTAATGCAGCCCAACGCGAAAGACGACCGCTCAATCTTAATGGTATGCCCATGAATGATTTCGCCAAAAACGGATTGAGAATGCTTTGGGCTAATATCTATTTCTATTGTGATGATGAGTATGTTGTTGACAGATTGTGGAATTTCACCAATGGCTTTATGGCACGGTCTATTCCGGTCATCATCACGCCTGAAGGCGAAGATTTTGGCTCGGGCTTTTTCCAAGAGGTTGTTGTTGAGTTTGACAGCAATGGAACCATCACGGATTTTCGCTTTGCTATGGATGCCGCTGTAGGCGAAAGCATGGAGCAAGGCGGTGATGCTGTTGATTTGGAACGCAGAATGCAAATTCTCGCATATTGCGACCGCTTTCGTACCGCCTACAACACGAAGGACATCGGTTTTCTTGAACAAGTTTTCAGCGATGATGCCTTGATCATCACAGGCAAGGTGGTAACTGCTCGGCAGGGTGACTTGGCTCCGAGACCCACTGTAACCTATAAGAAATACGATAAAACGCAATATTTGAACAATTTGCGTCGTGCTTTTGCCCGCAACAAATGGATTGAGGTTAAATTCTCCCAGATTGGCGAGCATGGCGATGGTGAGCGAGCTGTCACCCGTAGCACAGAAAACCCCAACATTTATGGAGTTCGTTTGCATCAAGAATGGAATTCAAGTACTTACAGCGACAAGGGATATGTGTTCCTGTTATGGGATTTCACCGACGAGGAGCATCCTGTTATCCATGTGCGGACATGGCAACCTGAAATGACCCCATTAGATGAGATTTTCACTTCAGACGACTTTATCAGATAAGCGCCATGACGACAAATAGCAGAAAAACAGTTGTTTCCCTTTTATTGTTCCTTTCGGTTGGCCTCTTTTGTGGAATAGCCGCCCACGCCCAAACTTTGATTCGAGTAGTGGAAGATGAGAGCAAAACGAAGATGGTGTCTTTGAGCGGAAAAGCGGAAGCGGTTTTTGTTTCAAGCCAAGAGAATCTGTTTATTGAAACTTCCCGCCCAAGCCTTGACAAGAAAAAGAGCAGTAAAAAGAACTCTTCCGGCTTTTGGGAATATACTATAGAACTGCAATTGCAAACCCAAGAGGGCTTGGCTGCAAGCCGCTCGTTTACGATTACCCAAGCAGGTAGTGCAAGCAAGACAACGTTCAGGAAAGGCAACTTTGCCCCAAACAAACGCTACGTGTTCCGTGTGGAAGCAGTAAAGAATCCTATTTTCCTCGTGGATAACACACAACCCACCGATGTCCACCTGAAGAATGGCGAGGCCGTGGTTGAAATTAATTCTCTTATTGAAGTTGATATTATCATAGATTCCCGTTTGCAATGCCGTATCGAAAACAACACTGCTCAAGCAGGTTATCATTCCAAATCGGTGGTTATCAATATGAGAGAATTGGAACAGAAACGTAGTGAAGTGCAACGTCAGCAGATGATATACGAGGATCTCAACGAAAGTTTGCTTGACCGTGCTGAGCACAATGAAGAGGTAAAGGAAAGCGAATGGGACAATCTGCAAATGATACAACAGCGAAAAGAAGAGGCAGAAGCACAGCTCGCAGATGTTTCACTAATCAAGATAAAAGCCAAAGATTCAAACGAACTCATTATTGACATCAGCGACTTGCAAGTCAAGCAGAAGCGTGTCTATACGGTTGAAACAAGTGGCCGAAACGAGAAAGAAGCCAAACCTCACTGGATGTTGCTGGCCAATTACAGCTTTTCCTTTGCACAGCAACACTCGATGGGATTTACCTTGGCTTGGGCTGGACGTTTTGGCGGTTACCTCTGCTTCATGACAAATGGTTCCTTTGGCTTCAGTACTGATCTTTCGATTACGATGGATGAGCAATATGACTACTTATGGTCTGGAAAAACTGCAAAGACACGTATGGCGGTGACGGCAGGTGGCTTGTTTGCTGTGAAAAAACTAGGATATGTGTATGCAGGTGCTGGTTACGGTATTCGAAATTTAGTATGGTATACCGAGTCGGGACAATCTGTTGCCATGACCCCGGGAACCTATAAAGGCGTAGCGCTTGAAACGGGTATGTTATTCAACATTGGGAGCCATGCCTTAGTCTCCGCAGGCGGACTCATTCAATTCCCTGGCCCTTACTATGAATTGAAAGCAGGGATAGGTTATAAGTTTTAGTAAACAAAAATAGAAAAAAAGATAGCAGTTATGAAAACAAGACAATTACTTATTTGTTCAATTCTTTTCATTGTAGCATTGTTCTCCTGCACACCAGAAGAGCAACCGCCGACAATTTCCTATGTGTTTAGTGACGTATCAGTTGACGAGGGACAAACATTTGCAACTATCACTTGTCGCAATGAGAGCGTTGATGATGACAAAGTTCATGCCAGCGTACTATTGTCGAAAAATGAGAATATTACTAATGCGACAAAATACCCTCTCAGCTTGCAAAACGATACCTTACGCACTACTATCAGTGGACTTGAAGAAAACACATTGTATTATTTTTGTTTCGAAGTCTATACTGCCAACGAACACAAGCGCACGGAGGAAGTACATCACTTCGAAACTAAAGGAGGTGGCAGCGTCACTGTCACCACCTCGGAAGCCATCAATATCACACAGACAACGGTCACAGGTGGTGGTAGTGTGTTGGCTGATGGCAACTACACAGTGAGTATGCGAGGCGTTTGCTGGGACACTGTGCCTAATCCTAATGCTTTGCAAAGCCCCCATTTGGTCAGTGGACAAGGACCAGGAGCTTTTTTGGTGAACATTTCTGGTCTTAAGTCGCATACGCAATACTATATGAAGGCTTATGCCGTATGCAATGATGTGATGTATTACGGAAACGAAGTGAGTTTTGTCACATTGCAGACAAACAGTTATACTATAAATGTTTCAGCCAACCCAAGCGAAGGCGGCACGGCAACAGGTGGTGGCACATATGATCAAGGTCAAAGCTGTACGGTAATTGCCACGGCTGCAAATGGCTATAGATTCAGCAACTGGACAGAGGGTGGCAACGAGGTTTCTACCAATGCGAATTACACTTTCACAGTGAACGATGGCCGTACCTTAGTTGCCAATTTCTCCGAACAAGCGCCAAACACCTATACCATTAATGCTTCGCCCAACCCTAGTAATGGCGGTACAGTGACAGGTAATGGATCCTACGAACAAGGGCAATCATGTACAGTTCAAGCCACAGCCAACACAGGCTACATGTTCTTGCGATGGACTGAGAACGGCGAACAAGTCTCTACCAATGCGAACTACACGTTTACAGTGACAGGCAATAGAACTTTGGTGGCACAATTCCAAGCACAAAGCTATACTATCACTGCTTCGTCCACCCCAACTAATGGGGGTAGCGTAAGTGGTGGGGGCAACTACAACTATGGACAAAGCTGTACCTTGACCGCCACGACGAATAGCGGCTATTCCTTTACCAACTGGACGGAAAACGGTAGCGTCGTTTCAACTAATACTAATTACACCTTCACCGTGACAAGCAATAGGGCTTTGGTGGCTAATTTTACGGCCAATCCACAGAACTATACCGTAAGCGTTTCTTCCAACCCCAGCAATGGAGGTAGCGTTTCGGGTGGTGGCACATACCAGCATGGGCAGATTTGTACGGTGACGGCTACGGTGGCCACAGGCTACACTTTCTTAAGATGGACAGAAAATGGCAACCAGGTTTCGACTAATGCCAGTTATATTTTTACGGTGAACAGCAATCGAACACTTGTTGCGCAATTCCAAGCCCAGAGTTACACGATTAGCGTTTCTGCCAGCCCAAGCAATGGCGGCAGTGTAAGCGGTGGTGGAACATATAATTATGGCCAAACCTGTACAGTGGCGGCAACAACCAACAATGGTTATTCTTTCACTAACTGGACAGAGAACGGCACCCAAGTATCTACCAATGCTAATTACACATTCACTGTGAATAGTAGCCGAACTTTGGTGGCCAATTTTATAGAATCACAACCTCCAACGGGCGCAATTAGCGGTTTGTTTACCATAAATTCCAGCGGTGACCAAGTATATTTCTCGCAGGGAAATCTGCAATACATTGGCAGTGCAAGCACACCATATTGGAAGTTTGCAGAAAACCAATGGGACTATCTTGGAACAACAACAGGCCAAAACAGCCCCAATCAAAATGTTGATAGAGACCTATTTGGCTGGGGAACGAGTGGCTGGAATAGCGGAGCCAACTGCTATCAACCATGGAGTACATCAGATTTGTATTTAGACTATTTTCCAGGAGGCAGCGAAACAAACAACCTGACAGGCAGTTATGCTAATGCTGATTGGGGTCAATACAATGCAATCAGCAACGGTGGTAATCAGGCAGGTCAGTGGCGTACTCTGACTGGTGGTAGCAACGGCGAGTGGAATTATGTTTTCAACACGCGTAACACTTCGTCGGGTATTCGGTATGCCAAGGCAAAAGTGGCAGATGTGGAAGGCGTAATCTTGCTGCCTGATGATTGGAGTACAAGCACTTATAGTTTAAACATCACCAACAGTAGCGGTGCAAGTTTCACCAGCAATGTGATTAGTGCAACACAGTGGAGTACCTTAGAGAACGCTGGAGCCGTTTTCCTGCCTGCTGCGAAATACCGACAGAGGACTACAATCATTAACATTGACAATAATGAGCCCCATGGAGGCTACTGGTCGGCTTCGAGTGCAGGTAGACAATACGCTGGTAGGGTGTACTTCGATGATGGCGATTGTAAAGTGAGCAGTAGCTACCGCGATAGAGGATACTCGGTGCGTTTGGTACAAGATTATTAAAGGGAAACCGAAGGGCAGCAGGGGGCCTAAGTTCAACATAGAAGTGCGAAAAAAATAGGCGAGGTTGCACGTCGGCATTAATTGAAATGCCAGAGTAAATCATCAAGCCCTTTTCCCTGGTGTTTTGAACTAGGAATACGTTGGAGGAATAGCAATACAAAATGAAAAAAGGGAGACCGAAGTCTCCCGAAGATTAACTAATTTTGCATTGCTATATACAAACAATTAATCTCGGAGCAAAGATACACAATTGAGGTGTTACTCAAACAGAACTGGAAGAAAAAAGACATCGCGGCAGCGATAGGCGTGTCCGTGTCGACCGTCTATCGGGAGACGAGCCGCAACAAGGGAAAGCACGGGACGTACACGCACGGCCTGGCGCAAGAGCTGGCCGACATGCGCAAGGAGCGACTTCCCGGGAACAGGAAGATCCCCAAGCGTGTGACGGACGAGGCGGTAAAGTTGTTGCGTGAGGAGCAGTGGTCGCCAGAGCAGATATCGGGCTGGATGGCGCTCAAGGGTGTCCGCATATCCCATGAGACGATTTACAAGATCATTCGCAGGGATAAGACAGAAGGGGGAGACCTCTACAAGAACTGCCGCCACCAACTCAAGAACAGGAAGCGCCCCGTCGGGGCTGTCGGGCGCATCCCCAACCGCGTGAGCATACACGACCGTCCGGCGGAGGCGGACGGCAAGCGTTTCGGCGACTGGGAGATGGACCTCATCACGGGCAAGGACGTAAACGGGGCCATCCTCTCGCTCACCGAGCGCAGCACCAACTTCCTCTTCATCGAACTCCTTCCGCACGGAAAGAACGCCAAGGAGGTGGCCAAAACCGCCGCAAGGCTGTTGTTCCCTTACAGGAAGCATGTGCTCACCATCACTACCGACAACGGCCTTGAGTTCGCCTGCCATGCCGACCTGTCCAAGGCCCTCAAAGGCGTACCCGTCTTCTTTGCCGACCCTTATGCATCTTGGCAGAAAGGGGCTGTAGAGCACGCCAACAAACTCGTCCGACAGTACATCCCAAAAGGCACTGACTTCAAGGACATTAACAACGATTCCGTCAAGCAAATCCAGTACAAAATCAACAGGAGACCAAGGGAAAAACTCAACTTCGATTCCCCTAAAAACAGGTTCTTTCAACTTTGCATCTAAATTTCCCCTATCTTTGCACTTGCTATTTGAACCTGCGATTAGTTCATTTTTCATCTTTTTTTTGATAGATGCGATTTTGTTGTATTTTTGCCATCTCAAATTAGTGTCATCAATATTATGATAATAGATAATGACGTAATAAGAAATACTATTCAAAGCATTAATACTGCCATTGCTTGGGTGTTAAATATCAGGTTGACAGTGTTATTATTGCCATTGCTATTTTTGAATTGGAAACTCTTCCTTTTGATATTGCCTGTTTCAATAGCAGTTGATTTGATTATCACAATATCCTCAACTTTTCTTGCTTATAGAAATGATATTAGAGTATTTCAAGATGACATAAAAAAATACATTGATGGAAAAGAAGTTAAGGTTCTTGAAATCGAACAATTAAAAAAAATAAAAGCATATTTCACTGGTTATCAGGATGATTTATTTAATAAAAAATTGGACATTAGTCCAAAAGAATACGTTGTTATTCAGGTTCCAGATATTTATAGTTATATTAGTTACTCTTTTCCGTCAGGATATAGTGTAATACTGGTACCAGAAACTTTTAATGAAGCAGAAAAAAGAGACGTTGCTCTTTTAGCACATGAATACACTCACGCAGCATTCCACAATGTAAATAATGTACTAAACATAGAAGTGTTATTAGCGTCTATTACAGTTTTATTATTTGGAATTCTTTTGTTTGTGGTGAATTCAAATGTTCTCCTTCTCATTTGGATTTTACTGTTTTTTTGTTTTACTCTGTTCTATATAAAGACAAGTCTTCATGGTATTCGTGAGATTGAAGCTAATTTATTTGGACTAAGATACATCGAAGATACGTTTGGAGAAAGTGATTTGGAACAAGTTAGTTTAAAGCTGCTCAAAATGCGGCAGCAAACTTTTCTAAATGATAAAGATTCCAATTATTTTACTAACAAATTGTACTCTAGCGAATTAAATCAAATCAAAAATCTGGTGATTTTTGCTTCATTGGAAGAACGAAAGAAGTTAGTTGATCGTTTATTAGCGCAAAAGGAAAAAGAAAAAAATCGAACTAAAAGAATAAAGATTCTTAATCTATTAAGAGTGTATCGCAAAACCACCTCTCAATGGCATTCCACTCACGGGATACAGATGTTTCCATTCAGTGGTGTATATTTGCTATCAATAATTCTTACTATTGGCTTTTTCTGGGTTGAGCTTTATCATACATCATGTATTAGCCAGATTGAGATAGGTGGAATTACATATTTGTTTGCAATAGTACCGGCATTGTTGTTACTGGCATTGTTGCTTGTTGTGATGAGAAATTATTCGAGTTATTTATCAAATAAACTTATTACTTTATGGAACAAAATTGGGATAAAATTCTAGAAATTGCCAAAGAGGTAATTCCTGATGAAATCGATTGCTTAACCGATACAGAATTAGATAGGGTATGCAAACAAGTTAAAGAAGGAACGTTTGTACCACAAGAAAGAATAAAGGATTCGATGCCGGATGATATAGGCCTTATCGTCAACGTAGTTGGTTCGTGTATTACAGCGATTTCAATATTGTTTGCTTATTATAGCAATAAAAGAATGAAAGAAGACATTAAAACTGTTCTTACATGGCTGAAAAACGACATGGTAGACACCCTTGAATTATCGAAGAATCAAAGTGTCATAGACTTTGTCAAAGAGCATTATGATGAAATTGTAAATCGGTTACTTCGCTAACATCTTTGTTTGGCTTTTTCGAGTATTTCCCGGAAAACAAGTGCTCTCCTCGGGGGGGGACTAGTATTATTTATAATGTACCCATTAATTGAGACTGCAAATATATTGAATTAATGTGAAACATCAAGCAGCTTTATGGGTACGGATTAATAATTTGTTGCTTTCGTATTTGCGCTCCGGGATTTCGTTGTCAATGCTGCTGTTCAGTGTTGTAATACTGCGTCCCTTCCGCAACTCAATGGCGTTATCACAACAAATTAGTCCCATGTTTCTGACACAACATATATAAACTAATATATGAGGTAGAGCGGCCGTCATTTCAAACATCGTCATCGCAGATAGGCACGGATGATTCGAACATCTTCAATGGGACGGTCGTTGGTGTCGGTGGCTACTTGCTGAATGGCATCTACCACATCGAGTCCGGAAACGACTTCGCCAAAGACAGTATATTGACCATCTAAGTGTGGCGTCCCTCCAACTGTCTTATACACATCACGCATTTCAGGAGTGAGTTTTACCCGACCGTTTGTATAGTTGTCAATTCGTTTCTGAATGTGGTCTAAGCTCTCATCGTCATAGGTTTTTCCCCATACAATATAGAATTGCATTGCGGAACTACGCTGCTCTGGATTCACATCGTCACCTTCACGAGCGGCTGCCAACACGCCACGACGATGGAATATCCCTTCATCGAGCCTAAACTCAGGCGGTATGGTGTATGGTTTGTCACCCTCACCAAGCAGAACACCGGATTCAGCATGTTTCGAATCTGGATCGCCGCCTTGAATCATAAAGTCGCGAATCACACGATGGAAGAGCAGTGAATCATAGGCTCCTTCCTCCACCAGCATCTTGAAGTTGTCGCGATGCAATGGTGTGGCATCGTATAGTTTCAGTTCAATGTTGCCTTTTGTTGTTTCCATAACCACATGGACTTCCTTTTTCTTGCAGGTGATCAGCAGCGTAATTACAGCTGTGAACGCAATAATCGTTACAATCCTTTTCATATTATGCTTCAATAATTGCCACAAAAGTACAAAATAAGCCATGTCTTTGCATATTTTGACAGAGGGAATAGTGTTTAAAGGTGCATTTTTTTTCTCATCCCAACTTTAGAGCAGCCAACACAGTAGCCATCACCCATATTATCATCCACAACGGCACAATAACCCTGAACTTGGTGTGTTTGGTCTTGTGTCTGAATATCTTTATCCCCAGCCATGATCCGATAGCTCCTCCAAGACGAGCTATCCATAACAATACACTTTCCCTTATCCTGTGTTCATTTCGTATGGCTCTCTTTTTGTCAATCCCATACAATACAAATGCTATGAGATTGATTACCACAAGATAGGATAGGATTATGATTTGAATTTGGACCATTACACTGACGATTACATTAGGGTTTGCAAAGATAACCAAATTGAACCATTTTTTTCTGTCTCCCTATATATAGATAATAGAAATAGAAATAAAAATGGTTGTAACTATAATTGTCCGGCTGAAATTGGAGAAGTTTGTTGCCATAGCTTTTTTTTGGACGCATGGCCTATTACTAGACCGAAGGGCTACAAAGAGAGGGCAAAGATATGGAAAAGTAATTAAAAAAGATGTATAGAGTGATAACAATTTGTATTTTTGCCGTACAATAGACCGAGATACAAGAACAAACATGGCTGAAACAATAGCCAAACAGAGGCGTTTTTATAAGAGTTTAAGTTCTTGATGCTTGGTTTTCCATTGATAATACACATACCTGGCTTTAATGAGAAAATGACATATGAATAAGAAAAAGCATAAAAACAAGAAACGTCAACGGCCCGTTCCCAAAAAGAAGAAAAAAGTAGCAAATAGTTTTCGTCATTGTCATAAAGAGTTGTCCATAGAAGATAAACTGAAAGCATACGGTATGCAGATGTTAGATGCATTCAAAGACAAGGATTCTATTAAGAATGCGATTGCGTCGCATATTGAAAAGGTTGAAAGCTATTTCAGAAAATATGATTCCGTCCAGTTGATTGGGAGTGTTGGCTTATATATGATCGACAACTTGCCGACGCTTGAAAAGAAGTTCATGGCACAATATACAGGGAAGAAATTGCGGTTAGATGAAGAGGCTGAGGTGTTGGCTGAATATGCGCTGAATTTTGGATTGTCGATGCCCAATGATGGGAAATTGAATCCGACCGATGAGGTGGTTGCTGATCTGCGTGAAACATTAAAGGCATTGTTCCATCTGTATAGGATGCTTGATATGCCTCTTGAAAACGATACGGAAAAATTCCTTGATTGGATGATTCATTCCGAAACCATTGCGGTTAGAGGTGATGGTTATCAGGAACACATCCTTGAAGTGTTCAATGAAATGTTTGAGCCTCATTCATCTTTCTACGAGCAAAAATTTGGTTTTTCAATTAAGAATTTGGTTGATTTTTTGACTGAATTGGAGGATAGGGTGATATGTAAACTTGGCAGTCAGGATATGATATATGGCCCCTACAAGATGTGGAGCCGTTGGAAACAATGGGAAGAGAAGACGTTTGGCCCTATTGATAAATTGGATTTTTTTGAAAACCGTGATTTTTCAAAAGGTTTTATGAATGAGTTCCTTGAGGCAAATCCAGATGTGCCACGCACTAAAGAAAGCAAAATGCCCTATAGTTTTCAACCTGACGATTACTCTGGATCTGATATGATATTCTGGATTTGGCCGCAAAGTGAAGTGGAGAAGAACATCATGGGTGCATTGTCAGTTAAGTTTGGTGATAATGCTTCGTTTATTGCCGAGGGCGAATTTAAGGGCAATATACTGAATGGACATAGCATCTACGAAAAACCATTTGTAATGGTTGACGATAAGTATTATTGTTTTACCCCAATGATACCACACCGCAACATGTTTCTCATTGCGGAAAAACTGATGAAAAGTGACTCGACATACTATAACAACTACTTCCAGCAAAATACAACCTCAAATAGCCGTGACAACTATATTGAGAGAAAGGTTTTGTCTGTACTTCATTCCTTCTTGCCAAGCATTGTGTTTTACCCGTCTGTGAATTATAGTTTAGTGGAAGATGGTATTAGCAAAACACCAGAGCTGGACATTCTTGGTGTTTCAGACAAGGCTGTTTACATTATTGAGGTTAAGGCTCATGAATTGTCGCATAAAGACAGGGTGGGAATAAGAGGTGCCAAAGAAAAATTTAAGTCTTCTGTAGCAGAGGCATGTTCACAGTGCCAGCGTGCCGCTAGGTTTATTGTTGAAGACAATGCTCCTTCATTTAGTGGCGCAAATGGTGCTGTCGTGATTGACAAAACAAAGCCTGTATATAAGATAGCTGTGACTTTCCAGCATTATTCCACAATGATTGGATATATGGATATGCTGGTTGGGGCAGGATTGATGGAGGATTCATACCGTGACACTTGGATTGTATCGTTGTTTGACTTGATGGTATGTTCCGACTTCATCGAATCGGAAAAAGTGTTTATAGACTATTTGGAGTTGCATAAGGAATTATATACAAATCATTGCACCTTTAACGATGAATTGGATGTATTATATGGTTTTCTTAACGAAGACTTGGTCCGGAAAGTGAGATTAGGTAAACCTATTATGCTGGTAGGAGGTGCGGAGGAAATTGACAAGAAATATTATCAGAGTTATGAATTACCATTTTCATAATAAAAACGAAACAAGAAGATAGATGTTTGTCAAAGACAAAAGCCTAGATAGAAATATTGATATGGAATAATGGAGAATGGAAAAAGTAAGATATGAAAGAATCTAAGTATCTTTGCAAGCAAAACCTGTTCAGACAAAATGACCATATTATCCTACATAATCAGCATCCTTCTATTGTCGTTCATAGCGTTTGTTCTCGTGAAGGGCATCGTGAGATTCATCAGGAACGATCGTGGTTGGCGTAGAATTGAGGAGGATAGGAAAACGAAAGGGAATTCCGTTTTATGGTGACATGGAAGAAGAGCTGGAGAAGGAAATGTATGATATTTGGGATTGAAAAATGATGAGAAAACGGATTGGAGTCCGTTTTTTTTTTGTTGATAAATATTTCACTACTTTTGCCGCAGTATAAAACATGTAAGAAGCCAATAAATAGAAATGCCATTGGAGTAATTTTTTTATTTGGAAAACAAAGTAAATAATCATCTTTTAAAAAAGGGGTATAAGGTATGAACAAAGATAAAAAAGAAAACATTGGTCTAATTATTAGTATTCTTTCATTTTGTGCAACTATTTTTTTTGGTTTGAGAGCAGAGGGGTGGCTTCATTTTGAAAAATTTGAAGTTGTAGAAAGGGTATTTGAAGCGTCGGCTTTTTATGATGACAAAAAACTTGCAATTATAAATGCCTTAATTAGTATAATTAGTGCTGTATTAAGTCAAGTATTCTCCTCTCGAAGACAAAAACTAAAAGAAAAGAAAGAGGAGGAGAAACTGCAATATATTGATAAAGAATACAAAAAAAATAAACTTGTTGTAAATGCTCATTATGAGAACCAGCAAAAGGTTATACTAACAGTTCAAAATAAAAATCAAAAGCCAATATTCGGTACAAATATGGTGGTGGCGATAAATCATTTAAACGAAGTGGAGAAAGGGTTGCCTTATGTAAGTTGTTTAAAAAGCGAAATTTCGTTAGACAACAATATGGATAAAAAAACTGTTTGTTGTATTGATCTTAATCAATTCAGTTATCAGTTTGATGTGATAATCCTTTGGAATGATCCTAATTATGATAATGTTAAGCGTTCGTTTTGTATAAGATTAAAATAGTGTAGTTATGAAGGAGACGAGATTTAAGCAGACGGAAAGGCAAAAGCAAAAGGCCAGCCGTATTTTGGCCAAGATGATGAAGAGCTGGAAAAGGAAATGTATGATATTTGGGATTGAAAGAATAACAATAAAATGTGATTATGACTTTAGAAGAGTACAAGAAGAGAGCTTTGGCTTGGCACAAGAAGACGTATCCCAAACTGATTCATGAGAGAGAAACGTTACGTTTGATGCCTGATAAGGATTGGCGGGAATATATGAAAGACTTCTCGCCCGAGGAGGTTTGTGGCGCAATTCAAGCGGATGCATAGTTGAAGGAGTAGGAGAAAGAAAAGTATGGGATAGAGGATTGAAATTATAGTTGAATAGTTTGCATTGCTTAACCGATTGAATAACAAATTATAACAAGAATAACTATGTATTACAGTAATGGACAAGTATTATTGCTAGTTTTGGCAATCATAATCATTTTAGCTCTTCTTATTGGCTCTTGTGCGGTTGTAGCATCAGTGGCTAGAAAAAGAGGCCGAAGTGAAATAGGATGGATCGTTTTTAGTTTCTTTGCTCTTCCATTGGCAATAGTTCTGTTGTTGTGTTTTGGGGAGACTGATGAAAAACGGAAAGAAAGATTGGAAGAGGAGGCTTTGATACTATGGCAAGTTTGGGACAAGCAAAATAGAATCAGGCAAGAAGAAGCCGAGCCTAAGAAACAGGAACCAATAACAGCAATTCAGCAGAAGCAGTCCGACACAACCATTAATGACATGTACCGGAAGAAATAAAAAGTGTCCATAACCGTAATGGGTACTATTTTAAATGTAAGAACTAGGGCTTTAATGGGTTATATATGCGAAAAAAGAAAGGGCAACAGGTTTATTATTAGCCTGTTGTCCTTTTGTGTTTAGCCATCATCCCTTGCTCTTATTCGATGTGAGTTCAAGCGTAATATAATAAGTGTCCAACAAAAACTGCTTCAACCCACGATATGCAGATACTTTGGGCTGGTTCCTGGTGCAAACCTGAGAAAAGTCCTGTAATGTAGTCCTTATCGTTTGACCTCTAAGGAACCAAAGATTACCATACTTCTTTTCCAAATCGTAAATATCCTGCTTGTATCTTCTTGGTGTAGTGTCCTTGTATTTCACTGTTATCGTTAGGTCTGATGGGGTAAAAATAATATCCACATCATCAACAATCTCGTTTGTGAACACCTTGATTTGCCTTTTATAGAGCTTGTAGAATTCCTCGTCTGGTGCAAAGAAAGCATCACCATACGGAATGATGGGAAATAAGAGTTGTTTTGGGCCAGGAATAAAAGCATCTTCACTCATGCCCGTAATTATGCTTTCGTCTATGTGATTTATCCAGCCACCTTCTATAAAATACAACCCCTTCAATTCCCTCTCCACTTTAATTTCGAGATCATCTTTGCCTAAGTCCTTCACTGATACGACCTTCACTTTGTCTCCATAAAACCTTTCCAGTTGCTTGTTCATTTGCTCTATTATCTTTGCTTCATCCTGTCCAAGCCATATCACTGTATTTCCACTGAATATTATGCTGTGTTTCATTGTTCTTCCTCCAGTTTTATGCTACTGATATTTGATAATTGTTCCATGTTTTTTCTGTCTTGCTTACGAATATGCCGTGAAGATAACTAAGCGAGACCTTTAGTGTTCGGCTCGCTTCACTCATAGACCTGAAAATCTTTGTTTCCTTTGTCAGGCTGTTAAACACCTTCATTGGGATCTTGTAATGTGAATCGGATATTTTCTTCTTCACTTCATCCGTTAGCTTCATACCCTTTTTGCCTTGCCCGCCTTCACTCATGTTATATCCTTTCTCGATTGAATTGTACTGCTTGATGTATTTTGATTCTTCCTTCTCCAGCTCAATCTTCAATTCTTCAGGGTCGGAACATTGTATCGTGGCAAGGACTTCATACTTAAATGATGCAATTCCATATCTTTTCCTTGCGCCGTTCACTTTATCCCCGGCATACTTTTTTGTCTTGCTGCTGTTCCATAAGGATTTTCTCACATATTCGTTCGATGTGGTTCCAATGTACCTATAACCATATTCATCGCCAGCTGTAGTGTTTGTGTAGCTGTAAACCACCCCCTCATACGTAGTGGTTGTAGTTGTGTTTTGATCTACATTATTATTCATTTGTATTCCTTTCTTTTTGTGCCGATTGTTAGTTCAGCGTTAAACTGTTCTTCCACCTTCTTAATCAAACCTTTATACGCATCACTTCTTTTCCTTTGTCTGGGAAAAAGCTGTAATGCTTCCTGTAAACTCATTTCTATCTTTACCCCACTTGTTAGAGGTCCATAAGTCTTGGTCAATAGTAATATCTCCGGATCTATGTCGTCTTTCATTTCAGGGATAGGCTCTGGTTCTCTTATGGCTGGCACGAATGATTCTCCTATTACTGCTCTTTCTTTAATATCAATATCATCACCAGCGGCAGTATCGTTCTGGTGTTTGGTGGATACTGTACTTCCCTCACCAAATAATGTCATGTATAGAGCTAAAGTATCTATCATAATTTATATCGAAAAGCAATTTGTACTTTCCTCGCTTATAAGAGTTTCCGTCGAGAATAAGAGCAAAACAGCGATTTCAGAATCCCTTTTCACTCAAAAATCTCACAAACGATTTATTATTCACGCTTAAGGATAATTCGTGTGATTTTGTATTTTTGTGGCGAATAATCCAAAACTAAAGCTATTTGTCGTTATGGTTACTCTTCAATACTACGATGAGCTTAAAGAAGCAGTGAAAGTGCCAAGTTCAATAACCGATTTCTTCGCTTCCTCAGTTGATGATTCAAATGAAGAGAAACTGTTTTATTCGGTTATGTTGGAAGTAGGTTTGCCCGTAGAGAAATGGCTGTTTTATGTTATTACTCATGAAGAAAATGCTTTTAAGAGGTTTTTTGATTGTGAACCTAATGAAAACGATAGAAGATTATGCCCAAAAGAATTGTTTTATTGTCTTAGACCTTTAAGCGATGAAAACCGAAGATTCATATTTGGAAAGCTAAGTGACATTTCTGACGGGGTAATCAACAAACTATCTAAATATGTGGAAGAAGACAATCTTGTTGAGTTCTCAAATGTGATAAATGAGACAAACATCAACACATCTTCCATCGCTTCCATTTGCATGAATGTCAAAGCACTGATTGATAATTATAATGCTATGGAACAACTATACCTTAATGTCGGCCAAATTATCCAAATTGATGATGAAGCCGAGATGTTTAGGCAAATGGAAAAAGTGTTTAATGTTTTCCTTTCTAATTTTGAAAGTATCAATGGTGACGAGCAAGCAACTGATCAAGTTGTGAATTATGTAAATAACTTATTCGAAGAACTGTCAAGGAATGATAATTTTAGTGAAGTGGCTAGTGATCTTACCATAAAAAAACATCATTATTGCCTTTGGCTTTATCATCATATTTGGCCCGACGATAATCAGTCCAAGGGTTTTGTCACTCGTGTCGCGTTGGATTATTTGGAGGAGCTTGTTTTTAATCCAAAATATGAAAAGTATTGGAAAGGTTACGAGGATGATACGTGCTTGGGAGAATTGGACAAAGAAATGAAGAACTGGTTGGGGGTGGCAATAGAGGAAAATCAGAAAGAAGAAGTGAAAGATATTCCCATCAATGGGAAGATCGATTTCATTGAACAAGAACGCACGAAGGAAGAAGAGCATTTGTATCCCGATTCAAAATACGAATTTGTACCAGAGAACTATTTCGAACCAGACTGCATCTCAAGAGGCCATCTTGAAGAACACTACGAATTGGTCGAACGTGTAAAGAAACATGGCTTACAGGCTTTTGTGGATTTTATCAACTATATTGCGAGCGAAGGCTTTATTGAAAACAACGACGAGAATAAAGCGCTATTTGCATATAGATTGACTGGTAGAATGCGCCCTGAGAAGCTTGATGCAATCCCATGGTTTAAGGAAAAAGGCGAACCCAAAGAGTTGTATTATATCATCAAGTACTTTTCACCTAGAACTAGAAAGAAATTCTCAAAACAGATGAAAGATTATTTTGAGAACGAATATTTTGGCGTTGCCGATTATTCTAGAACTGCGGAAGATGTATCCGATGATTTTAAGAAAAAACTAGAAGACTTTTTCCCTGGCTTAACCAATACTAGGAAAGGATAATCTTTTAAAACAATTGTAATGACATGATTGGAAGCTGCCCTTTGGGTGGCTTTTTTTGTTCTCAGTTTGATGGAGAGTGGTGGTATTCAAAATCCCACCATATATCATCTTTTGTCATTTTTTGGGGCGACTTATTCGGGGTTAATCCCATTTATGTTCCCATTTATGTTCCCACTTATCCCCATTAAAAACCATTATAAAAACTGCTCAAAATCAGTGTATTACTTTTGCCGCGTCAAACGCAAAATAATAGAAAAAAATGAACACACGAATCAACACCAGATGCTTCAACTTCGGATACGATGCCGAAGGTCTCCGGAGAGCTAACACCTATTCTAATAAGAAGGGTTATACGTCAATGGGCGGCACAACCGACCCGAACGTGATCATGAACCTCCAGCACGGTGAGGTGGATGTGGTAGTCTTGAACGGCAACCGCTCTGATCAATCGACCTGGGCCATGTACATCCCAATGAAGAAGCATTTGGAGAGTATAGGCATTGTGTGTGAAATGAACATCGAGTCTTATAACCATTTAAATAACACAACTATGGAAGCACAAGAAAGCATCCAGCAAGAAGCATCGGTGGATCCGATTGCCTCTGCCAGCTCTGAGCAAGCTGTCATTGCTCAAACTGAAATGAAGGACGAACAGTCCCAATCTACTAACAACGAGAATCAATCCTCTGTTGAGCCTGAAGCCGAAACAAAATCGGTTGAAACCAGTACGAAGAAAAGCGGTAGCAAAGCATCCTCGAAGTCAGCACCCTCTCTCTCCCAAGAAGAGATTGACGCACTCAAACACGAGACTGAGATTTTCGACCAGGAGGTGAGAAGAATGTTAGCCGACCCACGTTATCATGCCGTTCAGTTGCCTAACGGACGAGTGGTATTGGACTTGACCGCCGCTCACAAGGATGGTGTTCCTCTTTATAGGATGGACTATAATAGAACGCATGGTAAGGATGAAGAAGCCACTGGAAAGTCGCTCAGAACCGATGGCGCACAGCACCCTCTTCTTGTAGTCCCCGTTAGAGTCGCAAGAGCCGCAGGCCTCCCGATTTCCCACTTCCAGAAAGACCCAGACCAAACTTCTCCCATTGATGAAGACGGTTTGGCTCCTGTAGATGGGCACGGTAGAGTGAACAACGCTTTCGGCAGCAAAGAGGGATGGCCGCAGTTTGATGCCGTCCTCTTGGTCAAGAACAAGAATGGGTTCATTGACACCAAGAAGGCCTACTCCGTGACAAACGAGAACGTTTCTGTTTGGGGATCCAAAGACCATCTGGTTCCCAGACTATTCGATCCGCACGAACTTCGCCGTGAAACGCTGAAAGCCATTCACGATTTGGTTAACAAACAGTATCTCTATACTGCTGCATGTAGTTGGGTGCTGTGGAAAGTGGGTGGCGTTACCAAGAAGGAGCTCAACACGATCGTAACAGAAGAACAAGCCAACAAGTTCAAGGAGTATGCTCAGTATGCTAAACGAATTCACGAGGCTTGCATCAAGAAGTTTGGTGAAGGCGATGACAAGCTCCTGAAAACCAAGAAATTCCCTGAAAAACTGATTGAAATTTGGGAAAGTCTTCGAGACAAGAGTGGAGCCGATGAAGCTACAACCATGTTGGTAAAGTTCATCGATGGCCTTGATAATGGCAAAGCGAACGAGATAGTAAATGCTAAGAAGGACAATGACAGGAATCTCGACAAAGATACTGTCAGGAAGCAGCTTCTTGACAAGGCCTACAAAGAATTTCTTGCCAAGGTTAAACTCTAATCATCAACCAAGTCCCAAGCCTCCCCTGATGGGCGACCTGATGGGGAGGCGGGGGCTACAAACGATAAGTTATGAAAGTTTTTTACGTAAAAGGCAAGCCATATGTTTCAACTTCAACAACAGGGAACTATACAAAGATAGTCAATCAGCTTATTGCCGATCACGGTTCTGGGTTTGTGTATTTCAAGGGCGGAAGCAAGCTAAAAATCGGTTTCACTGTGTTCAATGACATCGATCTTAGCTTTCCAAGGACATTGACAGTTCCCTATCGCCAACTCCTGAAAAGCTATATGACAGCAGACGATGTAATGAGGCTGATTGATTTCTCTCCATCCGACCTTCAACCACAAGCAGATGGTAAATTCAAGTATTTCACTGATGTCGTCAAGCTGGAAGGTGAACCTGATTGGTACTACTCAATCAAGGATGTGACTCAAATGTATTGGAACATGATTGCCAACGAGGTGAAGAAGCATGGGTTCAATAGCAATTATGAGTTCCCTGAGAAAGTGGGGATTGAAGTTACGTCAAAAAATCTGAAATCAATATTAAATACAAAGCATAAATCAAATGAAGAAGAAGCAAACACTAGGGATTATCTTATCGGCCAGCTGTATGACCGATATGCCAGCCTTCTACCCAAAACAGTTAATTGAAGCTGTTGAAACCCGTCGTAAAAAAGGTGTTCAAATCCATACTCTAGTGCTGTGGACCAAGCATCCTTCAAGCCTGTTGAAAGAACCTCTGAACAGCTACCTCACAGGACTTAGAAATGATGGAATCCAACTCTATGTCCAACTTACGATTACAGGTATGGGCGGCTTGCAAATGGGTGTTGACCACAATGGCAATCCTATCGTTATTGAGCCTCATGCACCAAAATGGGAAGATGCGGTTGCTGTTCTGCCTGATGTGATAGAGCTGGTAGGAAGTCCATTGAGAATCAGACTGAGAATTGACCCTATCCTTCGTTTCAAGGATGCAGCCGGAGTAACCCATAGCAACCTTGATTACATGCCCAAAATCATCGAAGCAACAGTACCATTAGGCATCAAGACGTACAATTTTAGCTTTGTGGAGGACAGAAATGACTCAGTATTAGCTAAGGGTCATTTGAAAGTGAACCGCCGTTTCGAGAAATTGGGAGCTACCATCTTACCACCCACCCTTGAAGAAAGAGCTGGGATAAAGGCTTGGATGGAAGAGTTGTCGAGTCAAAACAGCATACAGATCTTTTCCTGTGCCACACCTGGGATGGAAAAATCAAGCTGTATCAATGGCGCTTGGCTTGAACAACTCCATGATTCTCACATGCCAACTTCCCACAAAGAGTGTCCGTCGAGAGCATTATGCGGTTGTACTGAGTTCACTGACCTCGGCGGTTGGCCTCCCAAAAAGTGCTATACGGGATGCTTGTATTGCTATTCAAATCCACATAGAGATTAACACTGGAAGGTGGGTGGACTCCATCTGCCCATCTCCTCTTCAACTAAATAATTCATTAAAACTTTAAAAATGACAAAAGAAGAAAACATAGCAGGTGGAACCCTCGGTGAGAGTGAAGCCAGTAAGAATGACCCGCCTAAGTGGACAGGTCCTAATCAAGAGAATGTTGAACCTACTAACAGCGATGCCTCTAATGCATCAGCTGATTCCCAGGCACGTGTCAAAGACTTTATGAAGAAGCTCGATGAACAAGTCCAAAGCAGTGTCAGCATAGAGCAGATAGACAAACAAATCTGTAGAATCATCAATAGTTGGGCAGAGAAACCAACGAAAGAAGCTGAGAGGTTCTACAAAAAAGGTTACTCTAGGTATCGTTACATCGGAAGGAAGTTGGGTCAGGCAGCGGTTCCATTCGACACGGGATTGGATTACCTGAATAGCAAGTACCCCGACGAAGAACCAAAGCATCTTGAAGAAGAATACACCAAGGGCTTCGGCGATATTGACTATGACCCGGATTTCAGAAAAAAACTCACTAAAAACTTAAAACAATGAACAACAAGTATTTAATTCAACTATCTACATCACCTATCGATCCAAATGACTTAGAGGTGAATGACTGGAAACTGGACAAATTCTTCTTTGAGCAGAATCCTTGGGGATTAGGCCGTATAGAAGATGTTGACCGTAAGACAGCTCTGGGTGAACTGAAAGGCCTATTGCCAAGTGGTTATGTTCTTAATAAGACCAAGGAAACAATTGACCTTCCAGGCAACCTTAACTTTTTACTGGAAACCCATGATCGTCTAAAAAACATCGCTCTGAGTCCAATAAAAACCACCAATGTTTATAGTTGGTGGCATAGAGAAGTGTGCCTCTTCGGCGACATCTTGATTTACTTCGAGAACGGCGAACTATTCACCCTTCCTGAATTCCTGTTTTATGCTATGGATGAAAGCATCCAGAAAGTCTACATCGGGACTGTTTATAAGTATGATTACTAATGCAACTAAAAAGGGGCTGGCTCTGTGCTGGCCCCTCCTAAAAAGCCATCAAGCCTATGATACAACTGAAAAAAGACCTGTCATCTGGCGAGGAAACGATGTGTTTCTTGAACTGTTCCTCACCATTTCCAACCGCAAACGGACTTCACATATCTGCATCGTCTTGTGGGTCGGGGAAGACTTCAATTATTTCTGAAATCGCCCAAACCCATGCTTCGGAAGGAGTGCTTATAGTCGTTCCCACCATAGAAGCAGCAACCGAACTATACAGAAAACTACCGTCTGCCTATATACTACACTCTGGGAATATAGGTGAGATGGAGAGCTACAGGAACAACCCGACAGGCTTGATGATGAAAAATATACTTGTCATAACATCGGCCAGACTGATTATAGACCCGGCCGAGTTATTCCTGGACTATGGGTTTGGGAAGAAAAGGAAGTATGTCCTAATCGATGAGCTGATAAATTTCTACCCGGAGCCTTTTTCGATACCACAAACCCTATCCGATGCCTTGACCTATATCGACAGGGCTAAAACTCACAAGACGGGGCATTTGGTAGGATCTGTTATGGTTGATGGGAAGATTTACTACAGGCACACTTATGGGACACTAGGTGAACTCAAGGCTGCATTTCAAGGTGGTGGGCATAAATTGTTCAAAGGAAAGTCGACTGCTTTGGGAGAATACAAGACCAATAAGATTCTCCAGCATGTCCTATCAGATGGTTTCTCCCCAATCCGACAAAAAGTGATGGATTTTGCAGATTCCCATGTTGTAATCCTATTCGATGGTACGGCTGACATTGTGTTCAAGGGGGATAAGAGGCTGCTTGCGTTGAGTGGTTCCAGATACAATAGCCACATTGAGTTTATCCGTTTTCCGATGCCCATAAAGAGGAAGAACAAGGAAGGCTTTAAGGTGGATGATTTTGACAAGTACGCCTCCGAGCTGATGAAGATGATTGCCGATATTACCAAAAACGAAAAGCTCTTGGTGGTGACTTGGAAAACGCTTGATGTATTCAGGAACGACCTCAATGCTGACAAACTGGAGAATTATAAGGTGTCAATTGATTTTCCCGAACGCCTGAAAGAAATATTGGTTAGAAATGGCGCTGTCGAGTCTAATCTGAAAGTAATCTATAGGGGTTCTGGGCAGGATAGAGGGAGCAATGAGTATAGGGATTTTGAGAGCATTATGTTCCTCGGCGAATGGAACCTACCAGACAATATCACTTCCGACATCGGCTCTATGTTCGGTTGCAAGTGTGAGTTCGGGGATTACAGGAAGTCCCTAATCGTACAGACAATATGCAGGCTCCAGATAAGGAAACACCAGGGCTTACCGATAAAGGTGTATTTCTCAGAGGACATCGACTATAACCTGATGTATGAGGTTCAGGAGTATTTCAAGGTCAACTCTGATTCGGGCTGCAAGATAATCGGTCTGACAAATCCATGCCCCAAGTATAAGAGACCAGAGAAAGGCTACATGATTGACCTTGCATTCCTTATGGGTTATGATGCTAATATCAGGAATGCCATAGAAAATCAAATACCCTATAGCTTTAGTATATCCTTAAGCGACCTGTATTCAATCATTCCCAAGGACAGGAAAGCTAAGGATAGATACAATAACCTCATCAGACACTTAAAGGATAAACTTGGAATTACAATGAATATCAAATAATACTAACCCAAAGGACGATTACACGATAGACTTTATGGATAAAGTCTATCTGAGGCTACGCCATAATTGAACCATTTTTTTCTGTCTCCCTATATATAGTATAGTATTTCTACATAAAAAATGGTGGTAAAAAAGATGTAACTGTAATTGTCCCAGCAAAAAATGAAAAAAATGTGGATGAATGAAATAAGAGTAAGCGGATTCTCTAACATCACAGAGACCAAACTACCGTATCAATGTTTGTTGCTTGATGTTCTCGACAGCATCAAGCATCCATCATCAGAATTGAAATCATGTATAAGCCAAATCAGGAATGAAACCGACCACGACAAGCAGAACGAACTGAAGGTAAAGCTGCTTCCGGTCTTTTGCTTTTCGGGTGTATTCTCAGAAAGGAGCGATTCAAAGCTAATTCACATGAGTCCCATCATCTGCCTAGACTTGGATGGCGTTAATGATATGGAAACCGAAAAGGAGAGACTAAAGAATAACTACCCCTTTGTCGTATCCATCTTCACATCGCCAACTGGAACTGGTTTGAAGGTATTGGTGCTTCACGACCTTTCCGACCCCACCCATCACAAAGCACTATATGGAGAACTGGGTAGTGCTATGGGTCTCAACGGGAGGACTGACCTAAAGTTTGACCTGTCTTGTAGCAATGTTTCCAGAGCCTGTTTCATTAGTGCCGATCCAAAGCTGTGGTTGAATAAAAGACCTGAGCTTTACCAATTCGTCCCTTCAACCATATCTGCACCGTCACCAACGCCTTCTGTGCCAACAACATCCACCAGAGACATAGTTTTCCCGACGACATCCCTTACTGGCTACATGGAAATCAGAAAGAAGATGCAGGACTCACATACGCTTTTTGAGAGCCATTATAGCATGTACCCTGGTTGCCGAAACAAAAACCTCTACATTCTAGCTTCTTTTTTCAGATACGACGGCATCCCGGAGGATATTGCAACGGATTACCTTGTGGCATATTATCAAGACAATCTCAACGGCTTTCCTGCCGCTGAAATCAGAAAAACAGTCGGGTCTGCCTATAAATAAACACATTATGAACCCTCTATACTATACCATCATAAACGGCGGCATCCTAATCAGAGAAACCGAAATCCCAGCTGCCTGCCATGAGATACAAGTGCTGGCCGAACACATCATCAAAAAACACGGTCTCAGCTTTTTCGTCATAGTGGAATGCAAGAGGATGACCGCTAAGGTTGGGTTTTGGTATTATTGTCTGGAAATCATTGTGTTTGATGCTTACGACTATCCTTTCAGCATTGTGGAATATACGACAGACGCTTTCCCTGACAACCTTAATCCGGGGGCATATTTTTTCAGGTGGTATAGTTCGACGATAACAGTGATTCCAAACGATAAAGAGACTCTGGAAGAACATTTCAGAATAATCATAGAACAGAATTACAGACTTATTCACTAAAAGGAAGGAGAAGTTGCCTATGAAGAAATAAAAAGATGAAAACCAGTAGAATAGACAGAAGAATTAAGTGGAATTAAACTGCTAGAATTATGAATGAGATAAGAAATAGATCACCAGGTCAAAAGCGACATATAGACTAGTGACAATCAGAAGGTTTAAGCATTATTGCATATATATAATAGGTATACTATTTAATAAATAATGTTAGATTTTCAAAAACCATTGTTTCAGGCTACAATCGGGGATTTGAAGGAAGCTCTTACTATGGCATTGAGAGACATTGAGTTGGAAAGTGAAGGCAAGACAAAAGCAGCACCGAAGCGATATGTGTACGGAATTGCTGGACTGGCTAAGCTTTTTCAATGCTCTCAAGTCACAGCTCAAAGGATCAAGAGCAGCGGCGTGATTGACGATGCTGTATCACAAATAGGTGGTGTAATAGTCGTAGATGCTGACTATGCTCTTGACCTTTTGAAAGTGAGCAAGAAATATCGTTCAAATCTAAAGAAGAGGCTACAGAAATAATTTGTAAGAGAAAAGAAATTAGATGTAAGGGTGCCTTTGTGTCTGGCACCCTTTTTTTATGTCTGAAAAAATGGTTTTTTTGAAATTTAGACGCTCTATAAATAAGAGTTGTGGGACAAATCATTCCCACACATTTTCAAGGTTTTAGCATAAAAAAGGGGACTAAAAAAGGGACTCCTCTAGAGGACTAAAAAATAACCTACTGATTTTCAGTAGGTTATTTACAATTTTAGTGGGAACTGTTGGACTCGAACCAACGACCCCCGCCTTGTAAGGGCGATGCTCTGAACCAACTGAGCTAAGCTCCCTCCTGAATTTCGCGCCGCAAAAATAGGACTTTTTTCTCTTTTTCGGCCAAGTTTTGTTCAATTTTCCAACTTTTTATTATTTTTGTACCAATAAATCGTAATCACAACCCATTCTTTTGCATAATGAAAAAACTGAATTTCAACAAAATAAGAAAATATTTACCTTTCATTCTACTCCTTTTGGCCATTGTGTGTTGCAACCTTGCCATCGCCGACGTGGGCAACCAAAACCGCTACAGCTCAGGCGGTGGCGATGGCGGAGGTGACGGCGACATCGGCGTGCTCATCGGCTATCTCATCGGCCTCTTCATCGAAAACCCCACGATGGGCATGATCGTCTTGGCTATCCTTGTCGTGTTTGTCCTCATCAAGCGTCGGCAAGCCAAGAAAAACGCCAGCGACCCCACCTATATTAATAGGAATATAGAACAGCAGGCTGCGAACGACGTGAACTTGGACTTCACCGCCAACGTGGCTAATCAAGTCCAAGCCGTCGACCCGGCCTTCTCAGCCGACAAGTTCATCGGCTTTGCCCGCGAAGTGTTCATGAAGATCCAAGAGGCATGGACGGCCAAAGACTGGAAACCCATACGCCCATTCGAGAGCGAAGCCCTCTTTAACCAACACAAACAACAGCTCGACGAATACATCCGTCTGGGCAAGACCAACGTCGTGGAGAAAATCGCCATCAAGCACTGCTCGCTCCATGCCTTCAGGCAGGATGGCGACAAGGAGGTGCTCACCGTGTGGCTCAACGCCGTGATGCGCGACTACGTCATCGACGATGCCACCAAGAAGGTGCTCGAAAGCGACCCCAACCGCGACTGGTACATGCGCTACGAGATGGTCTTCAACCGCAAGGCCGGCCTCAAGACCGATCCCGCCAAGAAAGGCAACACCATCACCAATTGCCCCAACTGCGGCGCGCCAACCGAGATTACCTCTTCGGGCCAATGCGCCTACTGCGGCAGCGTGATCACCAACGGCGAACACGACTGGGTCTTGACGGACATACATTCTAGGAGTTAGGAGTGTGGAGTTTAGAGTTTAGAGTGTAGAGTGTAGAGTTTGGAGTGAAGAATGTGGAGTTTTAAATCTTGAATTTTGAATCTTGAATATTAAATCAATCATAAACAATTAATTTACTACCAAATGGGACTTATCAAAGCAATAGTAGGATCAATCGGTGGCACCTTGCGTGACCAATGGTTGGATCTCATCAAATGTGACAACATGGACATGGACACCCTCATGGTGAAGCAAACCACCAGCTCGGGTCAGATCTCGAAAGGCAGCCGCATCCTCGTGGCCCCCGGCCAGGTGGCCGTCATCTACGACAGCGGCTCGGTGCTCGATGCCACCGCCGAGGAAGGCGTCTACACCTTCGACCAAAGCTCGTCGCCTTCGTTCTTCGCAGGCGAGTTCGGTCCTGTCTTCAAGGAAATGTGGCAGCGTTTCACCTACGGCGGCACTCCCGCCAAGGAACAGGCCGTGTTCTTCTTCAACATCAAGGAAGTCTTAGACAACAAGTTTGGTACCGCCACTCCTGTCCCCTTCCAAGACTGGTCGCACGCCATCCCGAACCAGATGACTGGATCGCTGCAACCCATGGGCGTCAATGTGCGCTGCTACGGCAAATACACCTTCCAGCTCGACGACGTGGCCGTTTTCATGCGCAACCATGCCGGAACTGCCAACGTGGTGAAGAAACAGGACATCACCGAGCAGATGCGCAGCGAGGTGATTGCCTCGTTCCAAAATGTGCTCAACGAGATGGGCAACAGCAAGCATCGTGTGCCTGTGCTCGAACTGCCGAGCTACACCGACGAGATCAAACAGGTGATGGACGAGCGCGTGTTCGACGAGCCCATACGCCGCCGTGGCGTCAAGCTAATCAGCTTCACGATCGAGTCGGTCTCGCTCGACGAAGCCAGCCAGCAGAAGATTGACCGCTACGAGTACAGTTCGAACTCCATGATGCAACAAGGCAAGATCATCGACGTCATGCAGACCGCGGCTGGCAACGAAGCTGGTGCGGCAGGTGCCTTCATGGGTCTCGGCATGGCCAACATGGGCAGCGGCGGCATGACGGGCAGCGTGATGCAAAACGCTTGGAACGGCCAAGGCGGACAGGTCAACTACGACCCCTACAACCAAGGCGGTGGCGGTGGTGCTGCCCAGCAAGGTGTTCCCTGCCCGAAGTGCGGCACTCCCATCACGGGCAAGTTCTGCCCCGAATGCGGCACACCGGCCCCGGCTCCGAAGCAAACGATGAAATGCCCGAAGTGTGGCACTGAGAGTTCGGGGAAATTCTGCCCCGAATGCGGCACGCCATTGGTCGCCGTAGGTCCGAAACGCTGCCCGAAATGCGGCACCGAGGCGACGGGCAAGTTCTGCCCTGAGTGCGGTACTCCGATGGAATAACGCCATAAAACAAATGTAGAGACGCGCCATGGCACGTCTCTACATTGCGAGCGAATAACGGGGTTCGAACCCGCGACCCTCAGCTTGGGAAGCTGATGCTCTACCAACTGAGCTACATTCGCGTTTTGACGCTGCAAAAATACGAAAATTTTTAATTTTGAATCTTAAATATTGAATTTTTATGCCAATAACAGAAAAAGAAGAACAAATCATCCGCGACAGCTTCCACCCCAAATCATGGAACGACATCAAGACCCACAATTCATGGTCGGTGTTCAAGATCATGGCCGAGTTTGTGGAAGGCATGGAAAAGATGTCGAGAATCGGTCCTTGCGTGGCCATCTTTGGCTCGGCACGCACCCAACCTGGCGACAAATACTACGAAATGGCCGTTGAGATTGCCGAAAAATTAGCCGACTACGGCTTCGGCACCATCACCGGTGGCGGTCCTGGCATCATGGAGGCTGGCAACAAAGGCGCCCAACAAGGCGGTGCCACCAGCGTGGGACTGAACATCAACCTGCCCTTTGAGCAGCACTTCAACCCCTACATCGACCACGACAAGAACATCGAATTCGAGCATTTCTTCGTCCGCAAGACCATCTTCATGCGCTACGCTCAGGGCTACATCGCCATGCCTGGCGGCTTCGGTACCTTGGACGAGCTGTCGGAGGCCATCACCCTCATCCAAACCAACAAGATGGTCGACTTTCCCGTCGTCCTCGTCGGCTCGGAATATTGGAAAGGACTGATTGACTGGTTCCGCAACACCTTGTTAAGAGACCGCATGATCAAGGAAGAAGACTTCGACATTTTCCACATCGTCGACACTGCCGACGAAGCCGTGAAAGTCATCAAGGACTTCTACAAGAAATACGCCATCAAGCCCAACTTCTGATGCGACGTTATATCGAAGTTCCACTGCAATTGCTTGACATCGAGGGAGAAGGCTTCCATGTCATGGTGAAAGGCATGATCCATGGCAAGGAAGCCAACTTCCTGATTGACACGGGCGCGTCGCGCTCCGTCTTCGACCCCAAGACCATCGCCACCTTTATCGAGAACCTGCAGTTTGAGAAAAAAGAAGGCATGACGGCTGGCGTGGGCAGCTCCGACTTGGAAAGCGCCACTTTCAACATTGACGTTTTTTCGATAGGGGAAATGGAAATCCATGACTACGAAGCCGTAGCCTTGGACTTGGAGAACATCCATGAGATGTACGACAAACTCGGCCTACCTCGCATCGACGGCATCCTCGGTGGCGACTTGCTGAAACGGCACAAGGCCGTCATCAACTACAAAGCCAAGAAACTAAGGCTTACGCCGAAAAGCAATTCGACAGTTCGTTAAGCCATTTTGCACAATAGGTTTTCTGGATTGCTTCGCTTTGCTCGCAATGACGTCCTCGTAGCAGTAAACGTCATTGCGAGGGAGGCACGACCGAAACAATCCATAAAAAGCTGAAAAATCACTCCTCCGAAGCCTCCCCTTCAGTCATAATCACTTCTGGTTCAGCTTCTTCTTCCTTTTCCTTGACATAACGCGCATCGAGAGCGAGACGGAAGCCCCCGAACGAATTCTTCAAGTCGGGCAGGCGCTTGCCGCGCCACGACACACGCGCCATCGTCTTAGGCAGTTGCCAGGCTCCGCCGCGAATGATGTACATCTCGCCGTCCTTGCCTAATTTGGCATTGCGCTCAGCGTCATAGAAACGGTATTTCGTCGAGCACCATTCCCAAACGTTGCCGCTCATGTCGTAGATGCCCAACTCGTTGGCCGTGCGTTTCTTCACCTTCTTGGTCTTGCGGGCGTTGCCATTATGCCATGCCACGCGATCGACATCCTTGCCACCGCTGTAGATATAGCCTCGCGAGTTTTTTCCACCACGGGCGGCATACTCCCATTCCTCCTCGGTAGGCAGGCGGAACTGCATCCCCGTGATGCTATCGATGCGCCGCAAAAACTCCTGAACCTCAAAATAGTTGACATTGGTCACAGGACGTTTTGGGCATTTGTAACGGCTTGGATTGTAGCCCATTACCTCTTTCCATAGTTTCTGTGTCACTTCAGTCTGGCCGATGTAGAAATCGTCGCGAATCGTCACATGATGCACGGGCACTTCGTCAATGAGCGAGTTGCGGTCGTAGTTGAACTCGGCTGTGTCCATATGCTGCGCGCCCATCCAAAAGCCGCCCTTCTCGACCCGTACCATGTTGAATGACACCTTGTTGACGCGATAGGAAGTAGGTGCCGGAAGGGTGTCTTGGGCAAAGGCCAACGCAGAAAGCAGCAAGAAGCTGAAAATCAATGTAAATCTTCTCATTTCTATTGAATTTGGAGGCAAAAATAATAAGAAAATTCAAGATTTAAGATTTAAAATTCAAAAATTCAAAATCCAGTTCTGCAAAAAGCAAACACTTCTTCCTTGTTATTTCCCAAAAACTGCTATATTTGCCGCCGACAAAGACTCTTTTGCCATGAAAGCCACTGCCATAAAAAGGGATTGCAAATCCCCATGCTCGACACCAGCGAATTGCAAATTCGCTGGAACGGGAGCCTTATCCATTGCGCATCAGCCGCAACAGGCTTGATACGCTGTATGCCATGACCCAGCCCGACACGAGATAAATAAAAAGGGAATAACGGTTTAAATAAATAACTATATGAAAAATAATGCTATTGTTTTGATTGGTTTTATAGTGGTCTTAATGTTAAATAGTTGTGCACATACACCCCAAAAAATAGAAAGATATATTAAAAACCACTGTGATTTGAGAACGGTCGATACATGTTTTATCGATTTAAACCAAGCACTAGAAACAGACTACGATACAATGTATGTTTTTAATTCTCTAATCCCTTTAACAGGAATACAAAACATTATTGGAATAAAAGACTACGGAAAATGTAAAAAACCTGAAATGACATTGATAGGGCATGATTCTGAAACGTGTAGGATTATTTTAGTTAAGAACAACAAAGTTGTATATGATGATGAATACAATTTCAATGATTATAATACAAAAATTTCTTTTCGTGATTTTAGCATTGTATACGGGGAAGGTTTATTTGATGGAAGCATTGTTAAAGTAAGCGGATATATATATTTGGACCAGATTTTCATGGTAACAAAAAAAAGTGATGGGCAATATTTATTAGAAATAACAGAAGGGGTATCTAATTGAACATGGTAATACAAAGTATTATCTATCGAGGCTTATGCTGTAAAAAGCTGAACTGAATATGGAGAATATAACATCACATAACTATATCAATATGAGAACCCGTTGTGGGCCATGTATCAACCATAGTGTTTTCAACATTCAAATTCCCTGCGCGGCCACGGGCTACACCAAGCACTACTTTGCCGGCACGGAGCGTCTCGCTTCGGCCATAGGCAACGGCGGCTTGGCTGACATTGGCCACCCGATTGTTGACGGCGACGTGCTGGCCGACAAACTCGGGGAGCGCGACACGGTGCTGCGCCGCGTGATGGAGCCTTATCCTTTGCGGATTAACCGCAACAGGCTCGATACACTCTACGGTATGACCTATCATAAATCCCACTTCACATATTGAAAAAACCACTATCTTTGCGCAAAATTCAACAAGATGACCAAGATCCTCATCATCGACGACGAGGCACCCATTCGTAGGGTGCTGCGTGATATATTGGAAAACGAAAACTATCAGGTGGACGATGCCTCGACTGGCATGGATGCCCTGCAACTCATTAAAGACCACGACTTTGATGCCGTTTTCTGCGACATCAAGATGCCTGAGATGGACGGCATCGAGACCCTTGAAGCCATCCGAAAGGAATCGGACGTGCCCGTCATCATGCTCTCGGGCCACGGCACCATCGAGACCGCCGTGGAAGCCATCAAGAAAGGCGCCTTCGACTTCATTCCCAAGCCGCCAGACCTCAACCGTCTGCTTATCACCCTGCGCAACGCCTTGGACAAGAAGAACTTGGCCACAGAAAACAAGGTCTTGAAAAAAGCCGTAAGACTCCAAAGCCAGATGATCGGCGAGTCGGCACCCATGATGGAAGTGAGGGACATGATCGAAAAAGTGGCCCCCACCAATGCGCGTGTGCTCATCACTGGCGAGAACGGCACAGGCAAGGAACTCGTCGCCCGACAGCTGCACGAGCTTAGCCCGCGATGCAAAGGGCCTTTCATCGAGGTGAACTGCGCTGCCATCCCTTCGGAACTCATTGAAAGCCAGCTTTTCGGTCATGAGAAAGGTGCTTTCACCTCGGCCATCAAGCAGCGCAAGGGCGACTTCGAGCTGGCCGACAGCGGCACGCTCTTCTTGGACGAAATCGGTGACATGAGCCTCTCGGCCCAGGCCAAGGTGCTGCGTGCCTTGCAGGAAAACAAGATTGTGCGCGTGGGCGGCGAGAAGGAAATCCCCGTCGACGTAAGGATTTTGGCCGCCACCAACAAAAACCTGAAGGAGGAAATCGAGAAGGGCAACTTCCGTGAGGACCTCTACCACCGCTTGAGCGTCATCGTCATCCAAGTGCCACCCTTGCGCGAGCGCAAGGACGACATCCCGCTGCTGGTACAGAGCTTCGTGGAGAGAATCGCACAAGACATGGGCAAAGCCGCACCCGAGTTTGAGCCTGAGGCCATCGAGGCTTTGCAGCACTACCAATGGACGGGCAACATCCGCGAATTGCACAACATCGTGGAGCGTTTGGTCATCCTCTGCGGCAGCCCCATCACGAAGGACGATGTGATGCAGTTTGGTAATCCGCTGAATTAGTTGGGAGTTTGTTGGAGTGCAACGTTTGCGTCAGAAGTTTTTTTTCAAGATGCCCTTGCGGGATATTGAAAATAGGTGTAATTTTGCAGCCCGTTTGAAAGCACGGCAACCAGTCAACGAAAGGGGATGTATGGTTTTGACAGCAAGACGAATTGTCATGTAAGCATGCCGAGCCTCGCAGTGACGCTCGTTAATCTTGACTGCAAAAAAGTAATTGGCGAAAACAACTACGCTCTCGCTGCCTGATTGAAGTACAGTAGATCACTGGCTTAATCCGCACACAAGGTGAGCGGACGAGACATCTCGCAGGTGGAGATTCCTGATTCCGGCCTGAGCACGAGGTGCTAAGCAATTTCGGGATAGCTGCACTGGCGCTCCGACGGTGCGGCGAAACTTAGGAGATAAGGTCGCGTCTACGGCGTTCGCTTCGTTGCGCGGCACGAAAACCAACAGCGGAATAAGCATGTAGAAAGCCTGGGGGTTCCTTGTTTGGACGAGGGTTCGACTCCCTCCATCTCCACAAACATCAATGAAACCTGCTGAAATACAGCGGGTTTTGTTTTTATATTGTATTGTACACGAATTACCACAAATTTGCCACGAATGATCAGAAATAATAATTCATGACCATTTGTGAATGATTCATGAAAATTCGTGTTGAAAGCAAGGCTTATCGAGGCGATTTCTGCTTCCTAAAAAACACGAATTACCACCAATTTGCCACGAATAATCAGAAATATTTTGGTTATCTTTGCAGCCCGTTTCGCCAAAACGCAATGACCAAGATGGAAGTCGCAGCGGAATCTAAACCAAACGTTGTCCATGCCTCATCACATTTATATAGCAATAGATCTGAAGTCGTTCTACGCCTCGGTGGAGTGCGTCGAGCGCGGCCTCGACCCGCTGACGACCCACCTCGTGGTGGCCGACAAAAGCCGCACCGACAAGACGATATGCCTCGCCGTGTCGCCCTCGCTGAAGGCCTACGGCACGGGCGGCCGTCCACGACTCTTCGAAGTGGTGCAGAAAGTGGCCGAAGCCAACAACGCGAGGCGATGGAAGGCACCCGGCTATCGTTTCACGGGAAAATCATGCTTCGAGCCTGAGCTGCAAGCCCATCCCGAATGGGAGCTGGACTATCTCGTGGCCAAGCCCCGCATGGCCTACTACATCGAATACAGCACGCGCATCTATCAGGTCTACCTCAAATACATCGCCCCCGAGGACATCTACCCCTACTCTATCGACGAGGTCTTCATCGACGCGACCCACTATTTAGAAAGCTACAAAATGACCGCCCACGAGTTGGCCCTGAAGATGATTCGCGACGTGCTGAAAGAAACCGGCATCACCGCTACGGCGGGCATCGGGACCAACATGTACCTCTGCAAGGTGGCCATGGACATCGTGGCCAAACACATTCCCGCTGACAAAGATGGCGTGAGAATCGCGGAATTGGACGAAATGTCGTACCGCCAAAAACTCTGGGACCACAAACCCTTGACCAGCTTTTGGCGCGTGGGCAAAGGCATCGCCCAACGTTTGGAGCAAAACGGCATCGACACGATGGGCAAATTGGCCCGCTGCTCGATTGAGAACGAAGAACTGCTGTATCGGCTTTTTGGCGTGAATGCAGAGCTGCTCATCGACCATGCCTGGGGCTGGGAACCCGTCACGATGCAGGACGTGAAGGCCTACAAGCCCGACACCAACTCGCTCAGCAACGGGCAGGTGCTGCAAGAAGGCTACGACTACAAGAAAGCGAAGGTCGTGGTGATGGAAATGGCCGACGAAATGTCGATGAACCTGGTGAAGCATCACCTCGTGACCGACCAAATCGTGCTGACCATCAGCTACGACGCCGAAAACCTGACCAACCCGACATTGCGCGAGAAGTACATCGGCCCCATCACGACGGATTATTACGGGAGGCAGGTGCCGAAACACGCCCACGGGACGGCCAATCTGGAACGCCACACTTCATCTACGAAAGCCATCACCGCCGCCACTGGCGACCTATATACAAAGATAGTGAACCCCAACCTGCTGATCAGGCGCATCAACATCACCGCCACCCACGTCATCGGCGAAGAAAAGGCGGCTGAGATACCGTCAGCACCTGAACAACTCGACCTCTTCACTGACTATGAGGCCAAAAGCCAGCAAAACGAGGCACAAGCCGAGGACTTGGCCAAGGAACGAAAAGTGCAAGAAGCGTTGCTCGAAATCAAGGCGAAATTCGGCAAGAACGCCATCCTGAAAGGCCTCAACTTCGAGGAAGGCGCAACGGCCAAGGAACGTAATCGACAGATTGGAGGACACTTAGCTTAGTTTTGAGTTTACGCTTTGCGTCACTGCGAGGAACGAAGCAGTCCAGATAATAAAAGATTAGTGCTATGAATACTGACAATTACGATGACATCATCAACCTGCCGCACCACGTTTCGGCAACGCATCCGCAGATGCCGATGGCTAACCGTGCGGCCCAGTTTGCGCCCTTCGCCGCGCTGACGGGACACGCCGAAGCCCTTCGGGAGACCGCCCGCCTGACCGACACCCAGATGGAACTCGACGACGAGACCAACGAAAAACTGAACCAGACCCTCGCCCAGCTTCGCGAAACGATGGGCCAGCATCCCACTATCGCCGTCACCTTTTTTGAGTCTGACGCGCGAAAAGAAGGTGGTGCTTACAAGACCCTCAAAGGCCACCTGAAAGCCATCGACGACTACAACCATTGCCTCGTGATGGCCGACGGCAACGCGATCCCGCTCCATTTGGTTGCTGGGATTGACATGCTGCTGTGATCGCGGGGATTGAAATCGCCCGATGCGGTTTTTGTCGGCGGTTTTTGTCGGCAGGGGTTTACACCGCCTGCCTCGTGTTGCTATCGCCCCTTCAGGGCTTGGATTGACGCTCTTACCCAAAAACCGCTCCGTAGGAGCCTTCTTTTAATAACAAAAACACAAAGAACCAATGGGTTATACTCCGTAGGAGTTTTCTTTTATCTGATTATCGGAAACGACCTAAAGTTTTTTTCGTATCTTTGTAGCTTAAATCAGAATATGCATAATTTCATGGCAACAATACAACAACGTGAGAAATCACGCGACGATTTGCTCAATGAGTTGAACGAACTGCAAGGTCGCGGTCCAAACGAAGCCCTCGTCAACGCAAGGACAAGGTTAAAGAACCATGAAGATGCCGTGCGCCAAATGGGCGACAATGCCGCCGAATTGGATCGCTTGACCCAATTGAAAGACGACTGGACGGCCATCAACGCTGCCATCGGCTCCGATGGGAAGACCCTCCGCAAAATCGCGCAATGTTATACTTTGAGTTTCCTCGTCGAACACGCCAACGCCGAAATCCGCAAGTTCAACAGTCGCTACGAACTTGTCCAGGTGAAAAACTCCTTGGGCCTCCGCGTCATCGACCACGACCGCGCCGACGACGTGCGCGACACCACCTCGCTCTCGGGCGGCGAGACCTTCATCGTCAGTTTAGGTTTGGCCTTGGGCTTGTCGTCGCTGTCATCGCGCACCAATTCCTGCGAGAACCTCTTCATAGACGAAGGCTTCGGCACTCTTGATGCCGACACGTTGGCAGTGGTGGTCGACTCGCTTGCCATGCTCCAGTCGAACCAAGGAAAAAAAGTGGGCGTTATCAGCCACACCGACACCTTGACGTCAGACGAGCATATCACTACACAAATCCGCATCGTCAAAAACGGCAACTCGGGCAGCAGCCACATCGAGTTTTATCCCTGATTTTGCACAAAAAGCCGCCAAAACAGACGGCTTTTTTTCTTTTTTTGCTTATCCTACAAAAAAAATCCCTACCTTTGCAGATTAATAAAATCTAAACGCCATGACACTTGATCCTGAAAAATTTGTTGGCGAAGGCCTGACCTACGACGATGTCCTCTTGGTCCCTTCCTATAGTAATGTTCTTCCCCGTGAAACCAGCCTGAAAACCAAGTTCTCACGCCACATCGACCTCAACATTCCCGTGGTCTCCGCCGGTATGGACACCGTGACGGAGAGCCGCATGGCCATCGCCATCGCACAGGAAGGCGGCATCGGTGTGTTGCACAAGAACATGACCATCGGCAAGCAAGCCGCCGAGGTGCGCAAGGTGAAACGCGCCGAGAACGGAATGATCAGCGACCCTGTGACCATCCATGTGGACGCCACCGTGCGCGACGCCCTCAACCTGATGAGCGAATACCACATCGGTGGCATCCCTGTAGTGGACAGCCAAAACGTGCTCGTTGGCATCGTCACCAACCGTGACTTACGTTTTGAACGCGGCCTCGACCGTCCCATCGCCGAGGTGATGACCAAGGAAAACCTCATCACCACGACGGAGGTCTCCTTCGAGAAAGCCGCCGACATCCTGCAAGAGCACAAGATCGAGAAGCTGCCCGTAGTCGACAAGGACAACCATTTGGTCGGCCTCATCACTTATAAAGACATCATTAAGGTGAAGGCACGCCCCAACGCCTGCAAGGACTCGCGCGGTCGTCTGCGTGTGGCCGCTGCCGTGGGCATCGCTGCCAACACGCTCGAACGTGCCGCCGCCTTGGTCGACGCCGGCGTTGATGCCCTCGTCGTCGACACGGCCCATGGCCATTCGCAAGGCGTCATCGACATGGTGCGCAACCTGAAGAACAACTATCCTGACATCGACATCGTGGCGGGCAACATCGCCACCGCCGAAGCCGCCAAGGCCTTGGCCGAGGCAGGTGCCGATGCCATCAAGGTGGGCATCGGACCCGGTTCCATTTGCACCACGCGTGTGGTGGCCGGCATTGGCGTGCCGCAGCTCACCGCCGTCATGGACGTCGCCAAGGCATTGGAAGGCACTGGCATCCCGATCATCGCCGACGGTGGCATCCGCTACACGGGCGACATCGTGAAAGCCTTGGCTGCCGGAGCTTCCTCCATCATGGCCGGTTCGCTCTTCGCTGGCGTCGACGAGTCGCCGGGCGACACCATCATCTTCGAAGGCCGCAAGTTCAAGACCTACCGTGGCATGGGTTCGCTCGAAGCCATGCAGCAAGGCTCGAAGGACCGTTATTTCCAGGACAACGTGGAAGACGTGAAGAAACTCGTCCCCGAAGGCATCGCCGGTCGCGTCCCCTACAAAGGCACGCTCTCCGAAGTGGTCTACCAAATGGTAGGCGGTCTGCGCTCGGGCATGGGTTACACGGGCTCGCACACCATCGAAGAACTGAAGAAAGCCAAGTTCATCCGCATCACCAACTCGGGCATCCTTGAAAGCCACCCACACGACGTGACCATCACCCAGGAAGCCCCCAACTATAGCAAGAGAAGCTGATGAAAGCGTCCATCTCGTTTCCAGAGCTGCAAAGCCTCATCGCCGAAAAAGCCAATCAAAACATTGGCTTTTCGTTCCTTGACTCAAAAACTGTGCGCGTGACCTATCCGCTCAATTTGGGCTTCATCAAGAAGGACATCTCCGCCAACCTGACCTTTATTGAGTTGGTTGGCAGCGACTTATTGGTGAGCGTCGACGCGGGCTTTGGCACCGACAAGTTGCTGACCACCGTGCTCAGCCTGCTGAAGGACAAGATTCCGGCAGGCCTCATCGAGAAACGTCCCGAGAGCCGCCTCATGCTGCACCTCGACCAAATCGAACAAGTGAAAACCGTATTCGATGCCATCAATGTCACCGACCTGCTCGTGCTCAACGAAGGCCTCGAAGTGGAAGGCTCGTTGAAATAATTTCCTACATTTTGCGTTATTGAACAAGAAACAAAACAAATACTGAAATGAAGAAGCGTAACTTTTTGAAACTGTTTGCATTGGCATCATTTGTCGTGCCTGCCCTATTTGCAACCGCCCAATCGAAACTCGACAAGCAGGTCCTGATGACCATTGGCGACCAAGACATCACCGCGAAGGAATTCTGCGACGTCTACTATAAGAACAACCTCAAGAGCGACGTCATCGAGAAGAAGTCGGTCGACGACTACCTCGAACTCTTCACCACCTTCCGCATGAAAGTGATGGAAGCCGAGCGCCTGCAATTAGACACCAGCGCCAAGTTCCAGAAAGAGCTGGCGGGCTATCGCAAGCAGTTGGCCAAGCCCTTCATGAGCAGCGACGACATCACCGACGAGCTTATGCAGGAAGCCTACCAACGCAAGCTGAAAGACATCCGTGCCTCGCACATCCTCGTCCGTTGCGACAAGAACGCCCTGCCCTCCGACACGCTGAGGGCCTACAACAAGGCCATGGACATCCGCAAGAAAGCCCTCGCCAAAGGCGCCGACTTCGGGAAGTTAGCCGACCAATACTCCGACGACCCGTCGGCCAAAGGCTGGGAAGCCTCCGACCAGCGTCCGGCCAGCCCAGGCAACCACGGCGACCTCGGCTATTTCACCGTCTTCGACATGGTGTATCCCTTCGAGACTGGCGCCTACAACACCAAGGAAGGCGAAATCTCAATGCCCATCCGCAGCGACTTCGGCTACCATATCATTAAGGTGCAAAGCGTGACCGATGCCATGGGTACCATCCAGGCCGCCCACATCTTCCTCCAGCTGCCCTTCAACGCTCCCAAAGAGGACGTAGAAGCCATGAAACAGAAAGCCGACAACATCTACAAGCAACTGATGGAACAAGACGGCAAGAACTGGAACGAGATGGTGGCCCAATACAGCGACGACAAAGGCACCGTCAGCCGCCAAGGAGCCTTGAGCAACTTCACCGTGAGCCGCATCGTGCCTGAGTTCATCGAAGTTTGCAAATCGTTGGACATCAACGAAATCGGGAAACCCGTGCGCACCAACTACGGCTACCACATCATCAAGCTGTTGGGCAAGAGCGGTGTGGGCTCGTTCGAGAAGGAAAGCAAGGGATTGAGCGAGCGCATCGAGAAAGACATGCGTTCCAAGAAGTCAGAAGAAGTGGTGCTCAAGCAAGTGAAGAGCGAATACAAGTTCAAGCAGAACGACAAGAACCTGGAAACTTTCTTGGCCACCGTCGACAGCACCATCCTGCGTGCGGCCTATGAACCTGCCGCCAGCGTCGACATGAACGCCACGCTGTTCACCATCGAAGGCAAGCCCACCAAGGTGAGCGACTTCGTCGGCTACATCAAGGAAAACATGAAGGCGCAAAAATACGTCACCCCTGCCACATACGCCTACCAGCTCTACGAGACCTTCTCCAACACCACCATCATGGACTATGCTGACGCCCATCTTGAGGAGAAATATCCAGAATTCAAGGAATTGGTGCAGGAATACAAGGATGGCATCATGCTCTTCGACCTGATGGACCGCGAGGTGTGGGACAAGGCCGTGAAAGACACCACCGGCCTGAAGGAGTTCCACGAGCGCAACGCCTCCAAATACATGTGGGGCAACCGCGCCTACGCCACCATCATCACGGTGACGCGCGAAGAGTCGTTGCCCAAGGTGAAGGCCCTGCTCGACAGCGGCATCGAACTCGACAGCCTGCGCAGCGCCATCCAACACGACTCCATCAAGTATGCCTTCGTGCGCAGGGGATACTACCAAAAAGGCGACAACCAATTTGTCGACCAAACCGAATGGAAAGTGGGCGTGAGAAACGAAATCGCCTCCACCGTCGACCAGTCGACGACCATCGTGTGCATCCGCGAGCTGCGCAATCCCGAGCCTAAGACCCTCAAGGAAGCCCGTGGCCTCGTCACCTCCGACTACCAAGTGGAACTGGAAAAGAACTGGGTGCAGTCGCTGAAGGAACGCTATCCCGTGAAAATCAACGAGAAAGTGCTCGACAAAGTCAGAAAGCTCTATAAATGAAGAGACTAAGCGCAATTATCGGTATCGCTTCCCTCCTGCTGCTGAGCTGTTGCGACTACTTTGAGAAAAACTCGAAGGAAGTCGTCGTGGCCGAGTGTTATGGCAAGTACCTCTACGAGTCGGACCTCAAAGGGATTGTGCCCGAAAACACCTCCACCATCGACAGCATACAGCGTGTGAGTGCCTTCATCGACTCGTGGGTCAGAAGGCAAGTGCTTATCCATCAAGCCGAAAGCAACCTCGACAAGGAAGCGCTCAACCTCAACAAGCAGATCGAGGAATACCGAAATTCGTTGGTCATCTATGCCTACGAGAGCCAGCTCATCAACCAGAAGCTCGACACCATAGTCAGCGAAAACGAAATAGCCGACTATTACGAGCAAAACAAGGAAGACTTCCAGCTGCGCAACACCATGGTGCGCGTGGCCTACGTCATCCTCAAGGAAGACCTTGACGGCAAACAAAAAGCCATGTTCCAGAAGTTGCTGAGCGACCCCGACACCCTACTGCTGCAAAACATCGACGTCCATGCCACCTATTACGCGGCCAAAAGCTACTTGGACATCGACCATTGGGTCCGTTTGGACGACCTGACCTCCATCATCCCCATCGAGATCTTCAATGCAGAGAGTTTCCTGAAAAAGAACAAGTTCGTCCGTTTCGAAACGAGCGACTACACTTATATGGTGCGTTTTGTGGATTATCTGCTCGAAGAAAGCATCTCGCCCATGGAGATGGTGCACGACAACATCAAGAACGTCATCCTTGCCCAACGCAAGCAAGTCATGATCAGCAAGATGCAGGAAGCCGTCTACGAGAAAGCCAAAAAGGAACACGCCTTCGAGGTCTATGTAGGCTCGCCGTCCTTCAACGAGGAATGAGGAATGCAGAATGAGGAGTGATGAATTAGGAATTAGGAATTTGAAATTAGGAATTTGAAATTAGGAATTTGAAATCTGAAATCTTGAATATTTAATCTTGAATCTTTGAATCTTAAATCAATGAATAGACACTGGATTATCATAGCACTCATGCTTTTAGCCTTCCCGATGATGGCCCAAAACCGTGAGCCACAAGTGATTGACAAGGTGGTGGCCGTGGTCGGAAAGAACATCATTCTGCAATCCGACATCGAAAACCAATACGTGCAATACAGGATGCAAGGCATGGCCGAAGGCACTGGAAAGGAAGTGCGGATTCGCATACTCGAAGACCTGCTGCTCCAAAAGCTCATGCTCAACCAGGCCGAGATGGACAGCATCACCGTGACCGACGATCAGGTGGAAGCCGAATTGAACCGGAGAATCCAAAGTTTTGTGAGTCGTGTAGGATCGCAGGACAAATTGGAGGCTATGTTTGGCAAGACCATGGCCGAGATCAAAGAGGAGGTGCGTCAAGCTTCGAAAGACAACATGCTGCAAGAACAGGTGCAGGCGAAGATCATGGAGAACGTAGCCGTCACGCCCAAAGAGGTGAAAGATTTCTTCCGCGACATTCCGAAAGACAGCCTCCCGACCATCGATCCCACTTTTGAAATCGTACAAATAGTGAAACGTCCGCCCGTCAGCATCGACGAGAAGTTGCAGGTGAAAGACCGTCTCTACCAAATCCGCAAACGCATCCTTGATGGCGAGAGCAGCTTCTCCACCATGGCCGTGCTTTACTCCGAAGACCCAGGATCGGCCCGTCAGGGCGGCGAGCTCGGACTGACCGGCAGAGGTGTGTGGGCAACGGAATTTGAAAACGTAGCCTTCAACCTCCGCGATGGCGAAATCTCAGACGTGGTGGAGACCCAATTTGGTTTCCACATCATACAACTCATTGAACGCAAGGGCGAAGCCGTCAACTGCCGCCACATCCTGCTGACCGCAAAAGTGCCTGTGGAAGCCTTGGAAAAAGCCCAAAACCAACTCGACTCCGTGGCCAGACTCATCCGCAACGGCGACTTGACCTTCGAAGAGGCCTGCAAGAAATACAGCGACGACGACTCGAAGAACAACGGAGGCTACCTTGGCAACGCCGCCACGGGTGGAAACTGGCTCAGCCTGCAAGAAATGAACAATCTTGGAGAATACTATCCTGAATACAAAAACTTAGCTTTTGTCGTCAGCCGCCTTGATGTCGGTGAAATCAGCGACCCTGTGCCGATGACCACCAACGAGAACAACGACGCTTTCCGCCTCGTCATGGTGAAGGCAAAGAAAGAAGCCCACCAAGCCAACCTTAAGGACGACTACAACCTCATCCAAAGTTGGGCCTTAGGCCAGAAACGCCAAGCAGCCATCGGCAAATGGGTGAAAGACAAAGCCGCCAAGGCCTACATCCGCCTTGATGAGCGCTATAAGAACAACGATTTTTATTACGATTGGAATTTTCAATGACAAACTACGCAAATGATGTCGACGGTGCCAAAGCACTGGTCGAGAAATATGAAACCCTCCGCAAGGAAATCGGAAAAGTCATCGTCGGACAGCATGACATCATCCACAACACCATCCTGTCCATCTTCTGCCAAGGCCATGTGCTGCTCGTTGGCGTACCTGGATTGGCAAAGACCTTGTTAGTCAACACGATTGGAAAAGCCTTGGGCTTGAGTTTCAGCCGTATCCAGTTCACCCCCGACCTGATGCCTTCCGACATCGTGGGTACCGAGATCTTGGACGAGTCGCGGCAATTCAAGTTCATCAAAGGCCCCGTCTTCGCCAACATCGTCTTGGCCGACGAAATCAACCGCACGCCACCCAAGACGCAAGCCGCACTACTTGAAGCCATGCAAGAAAAGTGCATCACCGTTTCGGGCAAGACCTACAAGCTGCAGGAGCCTTTCTTCGTGTTGGCCACGCAGAACCCCATCGAGCAGGAAGGCACCTATCCCCTGCCCGAAGCCCAGTTGGACCGCTTCATGTTCAATCTCATGCTCGACTATCCTTCGTATGAAGAAGAAATAGACATCGTGAAGAACACCACCGTAGGCAGCGCGACCGAGGTGAATGCCGTGCTTTCGCCCGAGGAAATCCTCTATTTCCAGCAGTTGGTGCGCCGTGTGCCCGTGCCCGACAATGTGTATGAATACGCTGTGAACTTAGTCGCCAAAACGCGTCCTCACACGGAGAAAGCCCATGACTGGGCCAACCGTTATCTCAGCTGGGGTGCCGGTCCACGTGCCTCACAATACCTTATTATTGGAGCGAAAGCCAACGCATTGTTGACAGGCAAATACTCGCCCGACATCGAAGACGTGCAGCGCGTAGCCATCCCGATTCTGCGCCACCGCCTCATCCGCAACTACACGGCTGAGGCGGAAGGCATCAGCATTGAAAACATCATTGATACGTTGAAATAAACGATTGCCTAAAAAACCGACCGTCTATAGATTCCCGTGGGAATGACATAGACGGTCGGTTTTTTAGTATTATTCCTCATCAACCAAAAACACCGCCACCTGACGGATGCCGTTGGCGCCGATGACAAGCGTCTGCTCAATGTCGGTGCTGCGGCTCGGTCCCGTGATGATGGTCAGCTGTGAAGGTCTGTCCTTGGCGTATTTTTTCTTCACGGTCTGGAATGCCGTGCGCATCCCGGGGACGATTTGTTCGGTGGTGGCATATACCAACAGGATGTCGGGCAAGGCATAAGCCTCGCGCGTCAGCGTCATGGCATCGGAAAGCACGATGCTACCCGTTTGGGCAACGAGGCATTCGCAACCCGTCAGGCTAACAAGTTTCTGCTTGGGTTCGCGCTCCTTGCTTTCTGTATAAGGGATGCCGTATTTCGTCAGAAGTTGCTGCATTTCAGGGCTGGTGCACCACAGCGGTTCCCAGCCGTTTTCGGGTGCCAACTGTTTGAGACACTCGGCAAACTCGGCCTCGCTCTCCAAATAGATGAAGATGCCCCCATGGTCCTTGAAGTTCTGCACGAAGGTGATGGCGGTGCCGTCTTCCTCCTTGATGGGCACCCACGTCTCGGTGCGTTGGTCGATGTCCTTAAACAAAGCCTCCTGCCGCTCGATAAGGGCATTGCGCACCTTAGCGAGCATCTGCTCCTTGAAGGTGGCATCCTTGTTTTCTCCTTTGTTGTCCCAAGCCATGATGATTATGCGTTTTCAGGTTGGTTTTCAACGTTATGCTCGGCGGCTTTCAGCGCGGCATCCTTCAGTTTCTCCTCTTCCGAGTTGTTCCACGGACGCTTGCCGAAGATGCGTTCCAAGTCCTCGCCGAAGATGACCTCCTCGTCGATGAGCTTATTGGCCAACTGCGACAAGCCCTCGCGATGGTCGGTAAGAATCTGGATGGCCTCCTGATAGGCTTTCTCGATGATTTTGCTCACCTCCTTGTCGATGGTCTCGGCGGTCTTTTCACTATAGGGTTTGGTGAAACTATAATCCTGCTGACCCGTTGAGTCATAATAACTGATATTTCCGATTTCGTCGTCCAAACCATAGTAGGTCACCATGGCGAAGGCCTGCTTGGTCACCTTTTCAAGATCGGAAAGGGCTCCCGTTGAGATTTGGCCAAACACCACCTGCTCGGCGGCGCGACCACCCAAGGTGGCGATCATCTCATGGTACATCTGTTCCTTGGTTGTGATTTGGCGCTCCTCAGGCAGATACCAGGCCGCACCGAGCGAGTTGCCACGCGGCACGATGGTCACCTTGACCAACGGATGCGCATATTGCAGCAGCCAGCTCGTCGTGGCGTGACCCGCCTCGTGGAAGGCAATGACTTTCTTCTCCTCTGGAGTGATGATCTTGTTCTTCTTTTCGAGACCACCAATGATGCGGTCGACAGCATCGAGGAAGTCCTGTTTGCCAATCAAGTCCTTGCCCTTGCGAGCGGCCATCAGAGCGGCTTCGTTGCAAACATTGGCAATGTCGGCACCTGAGAAGCCTGGGGTTTGCTTGGCCAAGAAATCCTTGTCGACATCGTTATCGAGCTTCAAGTTGCGCATGTGGACTTCGAAAATCTCCTTACGGCCCACAACATCAGGCAACTCGACGTAGATCTGTCGGTCGAAACGGCCTGCACGGAGCAAGGCCTTGTCCAAAATGTCGGCGCGGTTGGTCGCGGCCAACACGATGACACCCGAATTGGTGCCGAAGCCGTCCATCTCGGTAAGCAGCTGGTTCAGTGTGCTTTCGCGCTCGTCGTTGCCACCCGTGATGGCACTCTTGCCACGAGCGCGACCGATGGCATCAATCTCGTCGATGAAGATGATGCATGGTGCCTTCGACTTGGCGTTGTTGAACAAATCGCGGACGCGAGAGGCACCCACACCGACAAACATCTCCACGAAATCGGAACCCGAAAGGCTGAAGAAAGGCACGTTGGCTTCACCAGCCACCGACTTGGCCAACAAGGTCTTACCAGTTCCAGGAGGGCCTACCAGCAGCACGCCCTTTGGGATTTTACCGCCCAATTTGGTATATTTCTCCGGATTCTTCAGGAAGTCGACGACCTCCATAATCTCCACTTTGGCTTCTTCGAGACCTGCCACGTCCTTGAATGTCACATTGACAGAACTGCTGTTTTTGTCATACAGTTGGGCCCGCGACTTGCCGATATTGAAAATCGAGCCTCCCCCACCCATGCTGCGACCCATGCCGCGCATCAGGATGATATAGAACACGATGAGCAGGCCAAAAGGCACCACCCATGACAAAATGTCCGACATCCAATTGTTGCGCCTTACATTGTTGATATACACAGGTTTGTCAATGCCTTGTTGGGTCTCTTCAACCATCTCCTCAAAACGGTCGAGCGAGCCAATCTTATAGGTATAGTTGGGACGCAACGAGGAGCCTCCAACCCTCGGAGCTTCGGGAAAATGCTTGATAAGGCCTTTATCGTTAAGATAAATCTCAGCATCTTCCTTGTTGACCAAGTCGATTTTTGCAACCTCTTGGTTCTTAAGCATTTCCTTCAACTCCCCTTGATTGATTTCCTCCTTTTCAACCGTGTCTTTCCCGCCGATAAACTGCAAACCAATCAGCGCGGCGAACAAAATGGCATAGATCCACATGAAGTTGAATCTTCTCTTGCCATTGGGGTTTTGCTGTGGCTGCTGGGGTTGACCAGGCTGGTTCGGGACATTGCCTTTCCCGTTAGTCTGTTTTTCTTCCATTTGTAAAATAATGATTTTGAAATATTTACTCCTCTGATGCCTTCACGATTCTTTCGGCATCAGCCCAAAGCTCTTCCAATTTATAGTAGCCCCGAGCCGATTCGAGGAACACGTGAACGACCACGTCCACGAAATCTATCAAAATCCATTCCGTATTGTCGCGTCCCTCCACATGGTAGGGTTTGGCGTGCGTCTTCTCGAACACCAATTCTTCCACCTTGTCGGCGATGGCGTCGACTTGCGTCTTCGACGGCGCATGGCAAATGACGAAATAGTCCGTCACTGCGGTGGTGATTTCCCTCAGGTCGAGGGTGACGATTTCCTTGCCTTTCACGGCTTCCATGGCCTCAACGGTGGCGGCCACAATCTCTTCAACGTTATCGTTCTGATGTCTGATTCTCATAATTGCATAAAATAGGGTGCAAATTTACGCATTTTTGCGTTATCAAGCGGCATTTGGCAAAAAAACCGTACTTTTGGCGCATGAAAAACGAACCTGTTATGGACGAAAACGACATCTTCACCCCCATTTCCACCTTCATTTTCGATTTCGACGGTGTCATGACCGACGGCACTGTCTTCTGCGACTTCGAGGGCCACCCCTTGCGTGCCTCCAACGTGAAAGACGGCTACGCGATTCAATTGGCCTCGAAATTGGGCTATAACGTGGCGGTCATTTCGGGCGCGGTTTGCCCTTCGACAGTTGTCCGCATGAACAGCCTCGGCGTGACCGACGTGTTCACGGGAATCCCCGACAAAGTATTGAAACTCAACGAATACATGCAAGAAAAGGGCTTGAAGCCCGAGGAAATCATGTTTATGGGCGACGACATCCCCGACCTCAATGTGATGAAAATGGTAGGCTTGCCAGCCTGCCCTGCCGATGCCGTGCCTGAGGTGCGGGCCATCAGCAAATTTGTCAGTGAAAAACCAGGCGGCAAAGGCGCGGTGCGCGACGTCATCGAGAGGACGCTGAAGGTACAAGGCAAGTGGATGACGGCTGAGGCTTATGCATGGTAAACGCGGTGCTTCGACAAGCTCAGCAACCGCTATTGCACTACAATCCTTCGATTCAACTCCACCCCGTCCTCATCGACGCAACGGAGACGATAGGTGCCTTTCTCCACGTCGATGGGCATCTGGTGGTTGAGGCGCGTTTGGCCCAAGAATTCATCGTTCAAAGTCCAGTAAATCGTCTTTTGCGGGTTGCGGTGGGCAATCTCGAAGACCACCTGCTGACGGTCGCCACGGATGCCGATGGGGATGCTCACCTTGGCGTCACTTTTGGGATAGACGAAAGCCATCACCTCGTCGGGATGGGCTGTGCCACAGCCTGGATAGAAGGCCGGCTGAGGGCGGAACAACGGCGAGTGCTTCTTGTAGAACCACTCCATCACAGGCGGCAACACATAATACACCTCGTAGCACTTCTGGTCGACGGGATAGCAGTCGGGGCGCACCTGAAACTGTCGCGACGCATCCAAGAACACCTTTTTATGATAAGGGCACACGCCCGTCTGGTTCTCCACGTTGACAACACGGATTTTCTTGGTCTGCGAGCAATACTCGCCTTTCGGATAGCCCGACTCGGCGCACACCTCAACCTCGATGCTCTCCGAAGTGTTGGCAGGATAGCGATAACTGTCGTTGAGCTTGCCCACCACGTCAAACAAGATGGGAGCCGCCACGCCCACACCCGTCAGGCCCGGACGACCTTCGCCGTCGGAGTTGCCCACCCATACGCCTACGACATAACGGTCGGTGAGGCCCACCGCCCAAGCGTCCTTGAAGCCGAAACTGGTGCCCGTCTTCCAAGCCACCTGCGCCGACGAGGAGAAGCCCCCCCACCCTATCTGGCTCGTGGGACGTGTCAGGCCTTTCATCACATTGAACGTCTCGGCGATGGCCTCGGCGGAGAAGGGCGACTCTTTCTCATCCATCTCCTCATTATAGTTTTCGTTCACGTGCACCGCCAACTTGCGTCCCATCTTGGCGTAGGCGTTGGTGATGTCGAACAGCGACGCCTCTCCCCCACCAACGATGAGCGACAAGCCGTAGTGTTCGGCATCGAAGACAATGCCTTTCAGCGGCAGCTGTTTCAAAAGGCTGTGGAAACGTTGCTGGCCGTATTCGCGCAAAAGGTGAACAAAAGGCGCATTCAGCGAGTTTTGCAACGCCTTGTCGGCAGGCACTGCGCCCCAATACTCGCCACTATAGTTCTTCGGTGTGAAGCCCGAAAGGCTCATCGGCACGTCGGGCAAGACCATCTGCGGGAGCAATGTCCCTTCGTCAAGCATGGCCGCGAAGAGGAAGGGTTTGAGGATGCTGCCCGTGGAGCGTTGCGCCTTCACCATGTCGACCATGGCAGCATCGGAGGCATTTTTGTTATTGCCCACGTATGCAACGATTTCATCATTCAGGTAATCAACCACATACACGGCCGCATTGTCGATGTTGTTCATCACGTTCACCTCGTGCTGGCGATCCATGACGTCGGTCACCGCAATTTGCAAGTTGTAGTCGATGGTGGAGGCGATTTGCTGGCCGTGGTGCTGCTTGTCTTGGTCGCTGAGGTAATGATAGGCCAACATAGGCATGTCGTAAGGCCGATTGGGGATGTCCTCCATTATGGCCAATTCCGCGTCTTCTTCCGAAAGTTTAGGTACGTTGAAGCGTTTGGGAATGAAGGTCTTGGAATTTGGCAAACGCTGTAACAACTCATTTCTTTTTTGTTCCAATCTGTCGCGTGAGCGGCCTGGGTGAATCAGCGCCGGCGAATTGGGCAGCACCGCGAGGGTGGCCGCCTCGCCCCACGAGAGGTTGTCGGGCGTGGTGTGGAAATAGCGCCACGCCGCCGCGTCGATGCCCACCACATTGCCCCCGAAAGGCGCGTTGGCGGCATACATGTTGAGGATGGACCTTTTGGAATAGCGCAGTTCGAGTCGCATGGCCAGAATCACCTCCCACAGCTTTTCGGCGTAGGTTCGTGGCGGGTTGTCGCGCGACATGCGCACCACCTGCATCGAGAGGGTGCTGCCGCCGCGCACCACCTCGCCGGCCTTCACATTGTCGACAAACGCCTTGACGAACGACACGGGGTTGAAGCCCGGATGGAAGAAGAACCAGCGGTCCTCGTACTCAAGGAGGCAGGCGACGTACTTCGGGGAATAGCGGTCCGAGGCGGGGAAACGCCACTGTCCGTCGTCGGCAATCTTCGCGCCGAGCAGTTCGCCGTTCCTCGCCGTCAGCACCGTCGAGTAAGGCTTCTCGAAGCGCGGCACGGGGACGCACAAAAAGGCAATGAAAAGACCTGCAAGGGTCAACAGAACAATTCTCCATTTTCTTGCAGGTCTTTTCATGACTAAAATCTTTTCTTTACTTCACCACGCAACCTCTGGCCGGAATCTGGTAATAAATCTCGGCTTTATACATGTCCTCGCAGCGCACGGCGGGAATCATGTAGTTGCCCTCGTAGGTGGCGTTGGCCTTCAAGGTGAAGGTCTTCTTCGCGCCCGGCATCAGGTCGAAGTAGAAGTAGGCACGGTCGTCGCGAAGGTCGAGGTGCTTGGCACCTTCGTTGCCGGTCATGTCGCCACTCAGGCGGTCGTTGACCAACTCCCAACCCGAAGGCAGGTAGTATGACAGCGCCAGCTCTGTGACTTGATACTCGCTTGGGTTGGTTACTGTCATTTGCACCTTGATGTCGGTGCCAGCGGTCAGGTTGCTCAGATTGACAGGATTGCCATTCTTATCGGTGTAGCTCACGAACATCTCGATCATGTTGCCGCTTTCGTTCATGTCGTACTCGGCCACCGAGGTCTTGGTGAAGAGGTTGGCCACCATCGTTTGGTCGGTGTTGTTCTTGATCTCAACCGTGTTGCTGCCCAACTTCGGCGTGAAGCCATAGCCCACCGAGGCCATGTTGGTGTTCAAGGTGCGCTCGTCGCCGTTCACCTTCACGGTGGCGGAGAGGTTAGCCTTATTAAGTCCTGCCTTCTCGGCATACTTGCCCAAGACGAAGAGCGAGAAGGCCGTGGTCTGGGTGTCCATCCAGCGGTTGGTGCTCATCATGCGGCACACGTTGTTGATGTTGCTCTGCACGGTTTGTGCATCCACGTCGCAAAGCATTTGCGTGTAGGCATACATGGCCAAGTCGCGGGTGCGCGATCCAAACGAGGTGTAGTAGTCGGACATCTGCTGGCCTTCACCAACAACGGGCAACAAGTTCTGCGCGATGTTAGTCTTACCCGTCTGGGCAAAGGCGGCAGCAGCCAGGGCCTTGGTGAGGTCGTAGTTCATCTCTATTTCCTTGAAACGGTTCATGGCGCCCATCTCAGCCTTGTCGGCCAAGGCCAAAACGAACAGGCGGTAGGCCTGGATTGTCTCGCCTTGCTTGAAGTCGGGGTTGTTCTTCCACTGCTTGGCGCGGTTGGCTTGGTAGCTCAGCAGGCCGTCGAGGAAATATTGCGGCACGTTGTAGCCTTGCTTGTTGGCCTCAACGAGGAAATGCAGGGCATAAATTTCGGTCCACGGGTCGGTGTATTTGCCGCCTATCCAATTCGTCATCGAGTTGTCGGACTTCTGATACGACTTCAGATTAGTGATGGCCGACTCGATGTTGTTGCGCATCTCCTCTTTCTCCTTGTCGTCGAGCTGGACGAAATAATTGAGGTAAAGCTGCGGGAACGCCTTCGAGGTGAGTTGTTCGAGGCAGCCGTGCGGATAGTCCATCAGGTAATCGATGCGGCCAAAGAGGTCGACGGGCAGCAGGCTCGAAACAGTGATGTTGCCTTGCTGCGTGCCCGTCATGCCTTCGAGGTTGAACGGCACGCTGACCGTCTGCCCCGCTCCGATTTCCTTGGTGATGGTGTTGCGACGCTCGGCGTAAGGCATACGGATGGGCATCACTGTCGACGACTCGGCGGTGTAGCCATCGCTCGTCACCGAAACCTTCAGTTCGGCATTGCCCAACGTATTGGGGATGCTGGACCTGACCGCGACCAAACCCTCACCATTGTTGTCAATCGTCACCGAAGTGGGTAGGTTGCCAACGGGTTCAAGGTTCTTGTTCTCGAACTTCACTTGCAAGGTCTTGCCCTTCATTGTGGGGGCTTGCACCTGCACCTTGAGCTTCAGCTCGTCGCCAGGCGCCACCACACGCGGAGCGGAAGCATACAAGTTAATCGGGTCGACGACGGTCATGCGCTTTTCAGCCGAGCCGAAAGCCTTGCCGGTGCCCTTGGCCACCACCATGAAGCGCAACGCGCCTGAACATTGCGGAACCTCAAAGCTATGTGTGTTGGTTTCGCCCGCCTTCAGCTCGAAAGGCCCAAGGGTGATGGCGTAGGCCTTGAAGCGGTTGTCGAGGGTGATTTCCTGGTTGAGGATGCCGTCGCCGCCGATGGCGTAAACAGAGCCAAGCTCGCCGCTGAATGCGTCAACAATGTTGGCGTAGTTGTCCCAAGTGCGGACGCTCAAAGCCTGCTTGCTGTTGAAGTAGCCGTAAGGATTCGGCGTCGAGAAATTGGTGAGGCCGAGAATGCCTTCATCCACAACGGCCAAGGTATAGGTCATCGGTTGCTTGTTGGCTTCCGAAACCTTCACGTCAAGGGTTTTCTTCGTGTTGGCCGTTTCGGGCACGCTGATGTTGGGCTGCAGCTGCAATTTCTTGTTTTCCACCTTCACAGGAATGACGCCATAGAGGCGGATAGGAAGGTCGTTGGCTGCATCATGCGGCTGAATCAGAGCCACATAGACATACACATTCGGAATCATTTCCTCAGTGGCCGTGATTTCCACCTTGCCTTCCTGACCAAGATTTTCGACCAACATGGTTTGCAGCACGCGGTCGTTGGCTTCCACCGTCACCAAAGCCTTGGCCTTTTCGTTGGCGGGGAACGTCACCACGATTTTCTCACCCACCTGATAACTTTCAGCCGTCGACTTCATCGAAAGCTGGGCCGGTGCACCCGAAGCCGTCGACGAATGGCCATAGCCCCAGTCGAAGCTGATGACCTTGGCAAAGGTGTGGCCACCTTGCTTGTCGCTGACGACGAGGAGATAGCTGCCCCATTTGTCGTTCGGGATGTTGAAGGTGACCGAGGTCGTGCCGTTGCAGGTCAAGGTGCCGTTCTTCACAGGGGCCTTGTAAGTGCCTGAGGCATAGCGTTGCAGGCTGTATTCATCCTCGCTCGACCACCACCAATAGGAATCCAATCTGTAAAGCGCATATTCCAGCGCGACCGCCGACTTGCAGGCCGTCCCGTCCTCGTTGACCATGGCAATGTCGAACTTCCAGTCCTTGTCGGTGTCGTAATAGCTGCCATATTTTGCCGTGGATTCGGGCAGGTCAACGCCAACGTAACGCTGGTAAGGCGAGAGCTTGGTCTTGAACGAAGCAATGCTGAAGTCGCCGCCCTGTTCGAAGACCTTCACCGTGAAGGTGCCGTTCATCATTTGCGAAGCATAGACATCCTTGAGCGGACCGAAGCCCACATTGGCGATGCCCTCCGTATTAAGCTGACCACTGAAAAGCGACAACTCTTGAGGCTCGAAACGTTGCGTTTCATTGACGAAGGAGTAGTTGGCAAAGTTCTTGAAAGTCGTCTCGCCACCGCGCAGCTTCACGTCGACTTCGGCCTTCAAGCCGTTGGCTTTCATCCCGTTGAGCCATCTCGAAACGAGGGTCACACGCTCGTTCTTGCTCAAGCTGACCACCTCGGGCAGTTCAAACTTGATTTCCAAGCGGTTGGGCTTCACCGTCTCCACACGCAGGCTCTTGGTGATGGTGCTCGTGCCCACTTTGAAACGGGCTGTCCAAACTCCAGTCTCGTCGCTGACGTTGGTCGGCACCTTGAAGCAATAGATGTCGTTCACGGGCTTGGTGTTCACTTGTTTGGCATAGAGGCGACCCGTGGCATCCAGCACTTCGAGGACGACGGGATAGTCGGCGGGAATGCTCTCTTCCATATCGTTCAGCATCAGGTTGAGCTGCATCTCATCGCCAGGGCGCCACACGCCACGGTTGGTATAGGCAAAGCCCGAAACACCTTTCTCGACAGACTCGCCAGCCACATTGAAACGGCTGTACGACAACGCATTGCCATCGCTCAACTTGATCACCGACTTGCTGCCTTTATTGTCCGTGGCCATCACGAAAGCGGGACGGTTGGCGCATTTCAGCTGCACATGACCTTGGGCATCAACGCTGCCTTGGGCCAACTCCTGTCTTTGGAAATTGTAAGCCGTGACTTGCGCTCCCATTGCCGGAGTGGCATCCGAAATCCGGTAGACATACACGTCAACCACATCGTTGCGCCCCATCTTGGCGGTCACCGCGAGGTTGCTGACAACGATGTTCTTCTTCATTTCCACATAGTTATAATAGTAGTAGCCGTTGGGGTCGTTCCACTCGCCGTCGTAGTTGTATTCCCTGTAGTCGTAGGCTTGGCCATCCCAATAGTCGGCTTCCAAGGCTTCGTTTTCCGTCACGGCGTTTTTCATCTCGTCGGAAGCGAAGGTGTAGTCGGCGGGACCGAAATTGAGGCTCAACTGATACATCGCGCCGGGTTCCACCTTAATATAATCGGACAGCACGATGGGGAACGTCTTCCATTGGTTGGCATACGGGTTGTCGATTGCCAGGCGCACCTTCTTCTCCAAACGACCCGCCTTGCGCACGCCGTAAGTCTCGTTCAACTCATTGTCCTGCAAGAAGGAGAGGATGTTGTCGTCGAACACGCGCACAATCCTCAGTGTCACCGAGTTGAGGCAGATGGCATCGAAATAGACCGTGGTTTCGTCCACATCGGGGATGATGACGCCGTCGTCGGTCCAGCGAACCTTGGGCAGGTTGTCGGTGAGGTCGAAGTCAAAGGGATAGTCGCTTTGCAACAACATTCCGTTGGCGGCACGAATGCCACTGCTGACGGTCATGTTCAAATCTTCCAATTGATAGCTGTAAAGCGAAGTCTTGTCGAAGAAGAAATCAATCCTGTTTCCCTTGATGTCAGCCTTGTAGCCCAACTTCTGGTTGAAATTCACGAAACCGTCGAGGTTCTGGTTCTCTTTCAGCGGCTGCGAGAAGAGCAAAGTGCCCTTGCTGGCGGCCTTGTCGACATCGAACATCACCGGCTCGAACTTGTCCTTGGCATACACCGTCAGGCTGCGTTGCATCTTGGCCTTACAGTCCAAGACCTTGCCATCGAGGACGACATTTGTCTGATAATCCGCATTTTGGCGTTTAAAGCCTTGCAGCGTAAAGTCATAGACGTTGTTGCCCGCATTGGCCACCTCAACGGGATGGCTTTTGCGGAAAGACTCGTCAAACAAATTGACAGCTTCGTCTTGGTCGACGGGCGTGGCAAACGCGATACGCATCAGGTAGCCCATCTCGTCATTCGAGGTGCAAAGTGGTTGCACCGTGACGATGCTGAAATTCTGCCGACGCACGCCGAAGCCGAACTCCAACGTTTGGTCGGTCTTCACGTCCACAAAGTCCGACATCTTGAACTTGCAGACATAGTTCTGGTCCTTGTCGATGCCGTCGTACTGGAACCCGACGGTGTTCTCATCGACCCAAACGGCCTTGCCTTTCAGCGCAGGCGTAAACTCGAAGGCCTTGGCGGGAATAGTCTCGCCATATTTCACCTTCATCGTTGCCGGATTGTTGAAACGCACCACGATAGGCTCGCCATTGGCGATGACGCCCGAAGTGTAGCTGTCCAACAGCGCCAGCACAGCGTCGTCAAGCGGCTTGATGCGTTCCACGAAGGTCGTGGAGCCGCCTGTTGTCGTCCCTTTCTTGCCGCACGACGGCAGAAGGCCGAGCAGCAACGCCGCGACAATTAGGCCGATGCTGCCGATTTTTTTCATTTTTTGTTTTGTACACATATCGATTAGATTTGATGGTTATTCGAGAGTACAAAAATAGGAAACAAGAATGAAAAAAAGCCGTTTCCTGAAAAGAAAAACGACTTTTTTACAAAAAAGGGCAATTCAACCTCATTGCTAACCTTTTAATATTTCGCCTTGAAGGTCAAACCGACATAGAACAAGTCAACTGGGGCTTTCACGCCAAGTTCGTTGTCAACGCGGGCGAAAGCCGAAATATAATGCCTCCCCGAGAGGCGATAGTCGACCGAAAGCACTGTGCGCAGGTTGTCGACGCCGCCTTTCTTGGGGTCGTTGGTGAGCCAAAACAGCTCGGTGGAAAGCGCATATTTCCAACGGCTGTTCATCGGCTGGTAGGTCACCTTGAGGCGGTTGCGCCAATAGATTCGTGGGTTGACGCGGTGTTCGCCCGTGCGCTCGTCGAAGAAGGTGCCCAGCACCTTGCTGCGCACCGTGAACTTGAAACGGCGGTATTCCTCAGAGTAGGTCACCTGAACACCCAAGCGGCCACGGTTCTCAAAATAGCCCTTGTCGTTATGGCGGCGGATGTAGTCGGCGGTGAGGCCAATATTCATGCG